>Ga0222719_10001197_pt1 | contig 25545 bp, 39 predicted proteins | sample C33_34DmetaG_FD_165039 | JGI IMG/M metagenome (GOLD analysis project Ga0222719, IMG submission 165039) | Estuarine water microbial communities from San Francisco Bay, California, United States - C33_34D | ecosystem: Environmental > Aquatic > Marine > Unclassified | place: USA: California...
GGTTAGTAATTATGGCTTGAATGTTGCAAGTTCTGATATAGACGACACAAGTTTTGGGGCGGCTATAAATGTATGTGATGAAAGTGTAACGCTGGCGGTTGGCGGCACGCAGTCGAGATATACTTGCAACGGCAGTTTTTCGCTAGGACAACAGCCAAAAGATATTATCGATGGTTTGTTGCGTTCAATGGGCGGGATCTTGTGGTACGCACAAGGTAAATGGCGCGTTAAGGCGGCAGAATATACAACGCCAGCAATATCATTTGATGAAGATGATTTGCGTAGCGGTTTAGCTATACAAACGCGGCATAGTCGGCGGGATAATTTTAATATCGTGCGTGGTAAGTTTAGAGGCGCGGAAAGTAATTATCAGGTCAGCGACTTTCCAGAAATCAAATCATCAACGTTTATAACTGTAGATGGCGGCGAAGAAAGCGCGGTTGATTTAGATTTAACCTTTACTGATACGGCGTCAATGGCGCAACGGATCGCAAAGATAGCTTTATATCGTAATCGCGAACAGCTGACTTTATCAGGTTCTTTTGGGCTAAAAGCATTGCAAGTTCAAGTCGGTGATATTGTATCGCTGACTAATACGCGCATGGGGTTTTCTAGCAAACCTTTTGAAGTTTCAGAATGGTCTTTTAAGCCAACAGATAACGGCGATTTAGTTGTAGATATGACATTGCGTGAAATATCAAGCGCGGTTTTTGATTGGAATGCAGAAGAAACAGCATTTGAACAGAATAATACAGTTTTACCAGACCCCTTTGATGTTCCAGCCGTCGGCATATCATTATCGCCAACAACACGAATTATTAATGAAGATTTAACGAACGTGGTTACTGTTGATGTTACCAGCGATTCGCCAGAACGCGTTGACCTTGTTGAAATCCAATATAAAAAAACAACAGACACGAATTATATTTCCAGCGGTTTTGGTGAATTAGGCGTTTTTGAGATTATAGATTTAGAAGATGCAAATTATGATATCCGCGCAAGGGCTATAAATACATTTGGTTTAAAAGGCGATTTCACAACCAGATTAGATTTCGCGGTTCAAGGTTTAGCCGACCCGCCAGCCAATGTTGCCAATTTCAGATTCGATGTAAATTCTGGTGGAATTGTTTTAGAATGGGACGCAGTGCCAGATTTGGATTTATCTTTCTATCGTTTGAGATACGCACAACAGGAATCAGGCGCGACGTTTGCAAACGCTACAACAGCAATAGATAAAGTTGCAAGACCAGCTAACAGCGTCACAGTGCCAGCGCGTTCAGGCACTTATCTAATCAAGGCGTATGATAAATCAGGCAACCAAAGTGTAGCCGCTTCTACTGTTGTCATTCGCGCAGAAGATTTAGCGGTTTTTACTAATAATTTAACGCAAGCTGAAGCCACGACTTTTTCTGGGACTAAAACAGGTTGTTCGGTGGTTTCTAACCAGCTTAGAATTACTGACCCATCGTCTGCCCCATCGACAGCAACCTATGAATTTAGTAATTACATAGACACTGGCGCGGTTAGGCTTGTTAGAGCTACTATGAATATTGAGGTAGTGCGAATAAATGATGCGGCAACAGTTACTTTTGATACGCTAACAGGCAACTTTGATTCGCTGGCTGGTAATTTTGACGACTTATCTGGCGGCAGTAGTTTTGCAGATACGGACGTTTTAATGTATATTGCAACCACGGATGATGACCCCAGCGGAACGCCAACATGGTCAGATTTCAAAAGATTTAAAGCTGGTGACTTCAGTGGACGCGCATTCAAATTTAAGATAGAATTAAACAGCGATTCCGATGATGTCACACCAGCCGTTGACACGCTAACAGCTAAAGTGAGTTATAACTAATGGCGACCCATGATTATGTAATTGATGACCAGACGACCCCGCAATTTCGGTCAGATTTGAATAATGCTTTATCAGCTATTGTATCGAACAATAGTAGCGCAACCGAACCAGCGGACACATTTGCGAATATGTGGTGGGTTGATACAGCTAATAATTATTTAAAGATACGCGATGAAAACGATGCGGCGTGGATTATTGTTGCTGAAATGGATGTGACCAATAGCAGAATCAAACATATTACAAATAGCATTACTGCGGCAACAGCGGCTGGCATAGACATATTTAATTCATCTGGAACTAAAATAATTGATTTGCAAGTGGCATCGCAAGCAACCGCCGAGGCTGGAACAAATAACACAGAACTAATGACACCGCTTAGAACAAAACAAGCGATAGCAACTAACCCATCATATCCATCCGACATTATAAGATTAGACCCAGCCGATACCAGTTATACTTTACCAGCGGGGACATCTGCTATTTTGATAAAAGCGTCAGGCGGTGGTGGTGGTGGTGCTAGGCGCGTTTATTCTGGAAATGCCGCTTATACTGGTTCTGATGGCGTAGATACCACAGTCACTTGCACTGCATTATCAATAGCTATAACTGCAAAACATGGTCGAAGGGGCATCAATTCAGGAAACGGATTGCAACCAATAAACACAACTGATGTTGGCGGTGATTTCGTGCATCGTGGCGGTGGTGCAATAGGCGGGTTTTCTGATAATGATAACTGGGATGTTGCCGCTTTTGATGGCAAGCCAGCAAACCTTGTTGTCAAATATGTAACTGGTGATTTAGGAGGTGAGGTTTTGACCTTATCAATAGGTGCTGGCGGTGCTGGTGGTTCATCTGCCGAAGATGGTCAAGATGGTTATGTAGAATTGTGGATGTGGTAAGATGGCAGAAAGAAAGATATCAGAATTAACAGCTATAACGGCTGGTGAACTTGCAGATGATGATAATTTGTTGCTGGTTGATACTTCAGCGGCAGAAACAAAGAAACTAGCAAAAGGCGAATTAATTTCGTCTATTCAAGCAGAAGTAACATTTTCTTTAGATTCAATAGATCCATCTGGAATATTTACATCGACAGGAATTTTAGATGATGATGGGAATGTTGTAACAGCTACATTCCCAGACGATGATGAGACTATCGCAACAACAGCCGCTTTAGATGATAGATATGCCTCTATCGCATCTGTTCCAACTGCAACGTCGGAATTAACAAACGATAGTGATTTTATAACAACGTCTGGCGCAACATCAAAAGCCATAGCGTTTTCTTTTGTTTTTGGATAGGAGTTTTTTAGATGACCGCCCCGAATGTAGTTAATGTATCGACCATCACAGGTAAGTCTGTTGGCGCAGTTTTAACCACAACCACAACAACTGCTTTGCTAACAAATGCCGCGTCCAGCGGAAAAGTATTCAAAGTCAATACTGTTATAATATCTAATGTTGATGGCGCGGTAGATGCTGATGCCACGCTAGACTATTTTGACGGCACAAATGGTTATCGAATTATCAAGTCGGTTACAGTCCCCACAAACGCATCTGTTATTGTTTTAGATAAAAACACCAGCATCTATTTAGAAGAAGGCGACAGTCTGCGAGGCGGCGCGCTAACAGCAAGTGATTTAGAAATTGTTATTGCGTATGAAGAGATTAGCTAATGGCATTGATTTCTGCAACACCACGCGCAGTGTCTAAAACATCTGCAAAAGGATTGTTTCGTTTAAACGATATAGCGGAACATCAAGCGGCTGGTAATTTTCCATCGGATAAAATCCTAGATCTTAATTTCGTTAATAATGCGACTATTGGTTCTAATGCCGCCCCTGATGATGCGATTGATTTTAGTCGTGCATCTCAGGCTACCTTTACTGACAGCGATGGGCTTGTTAAGTACGCACCGCATAATCTCATACTACAGTCAGAAGATTTTAGTACGAGTTGGACGGCTACAAATTTAACCTTAACATCCAATAATGCTACAGCACCAGATGGAACGACAACTGCTGAAACACTAAAAGAAACTACAACTAATAACCAACATTCTATAGCGCAAACTTTTAGTTTTTTATCTAGCACGGAATATGCTTTATCTATTTATGTAAAACCAGACGGCACTGATGAGGTTTTGTTTCAGATTGATAGTCTTGTAAAGACAAGCGGTGTTGTTAATAGATATAGAGCTTATTTTGACCTAGCAAACGGTGTTGCCCTAAGTGCAAATTCTGACACCCCCAATTTCATACAAGACGTTGGTAATGGTTGGTTTAGAATTGGCTTGTATGTTGATGACGCACATGGCGCTGGTAGTTTCAATTATAAATTATATTTATCTGACGGAAATCAAAATGTTACCTATGCTGGTAATGCGTCTAATGGTGTCTACGTATGGGGCGCACAGTTAAGCCAACACAAGTTTGTACCTGTTGGCAATCCCTACATTAAAACCACTACTGCGGCTGTTTATGGTGCAAGGCTCGACCATGAGGCTGGGTATTTCCTGAGTGCTGACCAAGCGCAGAATTTGGTTGAATATAGTGAGGACATATCTAGTGGATATTCTTTTATAAGCAGAGCAACAATAACATCAAATGACACAACTGCCCCTGATGGCACAACTACAGCCGACAAATTTGTAGACAACACAGAAGATGATGAACATTATTTTAGGTATGTTTTTGAAAGTTTACCTAGTACAGATTACGTTGTTAGCTTTCATATAAAAGCTGATGAAATAAGCAGAGTTCATGTGGTTTTTGCTGGATCTTTAGGTTGGTCTAATAGCATTACAAGGCAAGTTAATTTAGATGATGAGACGTTAGATTCAATTAGCGGTTCTGAAACTCATCTTAATTTTTCTAATTTAGAAGATGTTGGTAGCGGTTGGTTTAGAGCTTCATTTGGTTTAGAATCTAGTTCATCTGGGGGTGACACATCTTTTGACATAAGGCTTGCTAAAGAAGGCGAGGACGGGTTGGGTCAAACTTATGCTGGTAATGGCACAGATGGATTGCATATCTGGGGCATACAAGTTGAAGTAAATAGTACATCCGTTGGCACTTACGTCAAAACAGAAGGACTGCCATACTACGGTGGCGGTGCTACACAGAATGGTTTGCTGATTGAAGAGCAAAGGGTGAATATAAAAGATTATTCTGAAGATGGGGCGAATGGCTTAACAGAAAGAACCGACGGCAATTTGAGTTCAGTTTCTATTATCACGCCTGATGGCAAAACAGGCGGCACTAAGTTTTTTATAAGCACTGGCGGCGATACTGGAAATTCTTCTACTGGTGCTTTTGTTTTTTCATCTTCTAGTTTAAATGCTGATAATACAACATTCACGCAATCGTTGTTTGTTAAAAATGCTGGGACTAATATTTTTAGATTACGCAGTAACGTAACTGGAACAGTTAGAGATTTTGATTTAGGTGTATCAAAAGCATCACCAGCTGGTGACATAGAAGATACGACCATGACTGATTTTGGCAATGGTTGGTATCGCTTGAGCTGGACATTCACAACAGGTACTACTGCGCCATCGAATAGATTTGATCATTTTTCTTTAAAAACAGATACAGCAAATAGTTCTGATGGTGTGTACGTCTGGGGCGCACAGATGGAAGAAGGCGCATTCCCTACAAGCTACATACCAACTAGCGGCTCAACCGTAACACGTTCTGCTGACTTGGCTACTATGTCAACTGGCAGTCTGCCGTTCACTGGCTATAATCAATCTGAAGGGACTGTTGAGACAAAGTTTGAATTAGTTGGGGCTTCAATAGGATTTAGGAGAGTTTATCAATTTTCAAATAGTGATCAATCTGAAAGATGGGGCGTTAATGAATCAAACTCTTCAAACGCTATTTATGAATCGATGACAGATTCAGTAGCTGGTCAAACTCTTACTTTTAACGCTGTTGCGGCGGGATCAGGAGATATAAACACTCATTTATTTGCTTATAAACTCGATGACGTGGCGGTTAGGAGAGCTAGGGATGTTTCAGGAACTGTTGCACTAACAGGCTATGAAGATAGTGCCGTCACAGTGCCAGATACTATTGATAGACTTGGGATTGGTTGTCGCCCCGACGTTCAAACAAATATATCAAATATAATTTTTAAATACTTTAGATATTATCCACGCAGATTATCAAACGATACATTGTTTGCAATAAGAAGGGGTTAAAATGACTGATGAATTATTAAATGGTTTTTCTGCGGATGTTCAATTTGATGTGGCTGAAGAATCTATTGATATATTAAACGACTATTTCGTAAAAGCGGATGATAGAGACGCATTGCTAACTGCCTTAACTGGCACATCTATTTTGCATACGGATGAAGATGGCAATCAGTTTATAAGCGGTAATAAAGCTATTGGAGTTGATGAAGTTGGCACTATCTACGCCCCTACTGGAAATATGCTTGTTGATGATGAGGGGAACGAATATCCAGAAATAACAGCGGTCGATGGCTATCATTTAAATTTGCGTAAAATGCGAGATGAGGCAGATAGCGTTGTTCAGGTTTTAGAAGATGCCAATTTAATAATAGATCCACCAGCAACACCATCAAGAAAGTTTGCATAATGTCTGACGATTTACACGCCCATGAAGAATTATGCTTAGAACGCTATCGCGGCATTCGCTTGCAATTAGATAATCTAGAAAAGCGGATGTGGCGTTTAGAGGGGCTAATTATGATTTCGACAATTACAGTTATCGGCGCGACAGTCGCTGTTATAACAATGGTGGTTTGATGGTTGTTGCTGAAGCATTAGCGGGAATAGCTTTAGTCAAAGCTGGCGTTGATGGCATTAAGTCAGCTATCGCAACCGCTAATGATATCGGCGATATAGCTCATCATATTGATAGCCTGTTTAAAGGCGAACAGGAAATCCAAAAAAAGCGGAATAAAGCGCAAAAAGATCCATTTAGCGTTAATTCAGTTGCAGAAGAAACGATCAACGCAAAGCTGGCGCAAGAACATATGTCAGAAATGAAAAATCTGGTTAATATGCGTTTTGGGGCGGGTGTCTGGGAAGGTATTATCGCGGAACGTGCGAAACGGATCGCAGAAGCAAAAGAAGCTGAAAAAAAAGCGAGGGCGGCAAAGCTAAAAGCGCGCAAAGAACTAATCCACAATGCAGAAATATTTGGCGCGGTTATGCTAGGGGCTGTTGTATTAGTTGTGATGGCGTTTATTCTGGTTTTATGACCAGCGCAACGAAAACAGGGCTGATTGGGGAACATATAGCTTTATCAAGCATTTTATTGATAGACGGATTCAGCGCGGCGCATACGCCGATGGATAAAGTAGATATTATAGCGTGGGATAATATAGGCAGTTTAAGGATACAAGTTAAAGCCAGTTCTTTTAGGCTTGCAAAAAATAATTCTAGCCATAAACAGTTCTGTTATAATGTGGGGGTCGGCGGCAAAAAAAGAATGCCAACAAAAGAAGATTTTGACATATTAGCGTTTGTTGCAATCGATGAAAGAAAGTGTTTTTTTAGGTCGGTTCAATGTTTAAAAAAAATCAGCTATAGAATAGATCGAGGGTTTTTTTATACGCCCGATATTGAATTTGAATCATGGCAAAAGGCAGTTTCTATTTTTAGAGGTGAAATATGATTGATTGGCTAAAATACGGATATTTTCAAGAATACGAGTTCAAATGTTCGCACACTGGCAAGGCTGATGTGAAGATTGAATTGTTGGATAAGTTATCAGAAGTCCGCACGATGTTAAATAAGCCGATGGTCATCACCAGCGGGTTTAGGGATATTACGCATCCGATTGAGGCGGCGAAAATTGAAGCTGGCAGACCGCGTGGCGTTCACACTATGGGGATAGCGGTTGATGTGGCTTGCAATGGACAGCTTTGTTATGAGATGATTAGGTATGCAACAATGGTTGGATTTACTGGCATCGGGGTTAGTCAAAGCGGCAGTTCCAGATTTCTACATTTAGACTTACTGGAAGGGGCAAACACGCCCCGCCCGAACATATGGTCTTACTAATGCCTGAATGGTGGGAAGCATTGCTAGTGGGGCTTATAGGGCTAAACACTGCGGTTAATTTATATAGATGGCGCGCTGATGTGGTGCGCCGAAAAAAGCAATGTAGGTGCGGAAAATGATTGCAAATTTATTGCCAATATTACAGCCAGCTTTAGGCAAAGTTTTGGATATGATCCCAGACCCCGAAGCTAAAGAAAAAGCCAGAAAACAGATTGAATTGGAAGTGCAAAACGCAGAAGGTAACTTCAGGGATTTTGTTGTGGCTTATGAGGGTCGCGGCGAAGATGTACATCCGATTATTCAGATACTTCGCGGATCTGTCAGACCAGTTCTAACTTATGCATTAGCTGGCGCGTTTATTTATGGATTTCTAACGCGCAACATTGATAAGGACGCGATGGAAATGTTGTGGCAGTTAAACCTGTTATCGCTGGGTTTTTGGTATGGTGAGCGCGCCTTAAAGAATTTGGGTCTGGACATGGGCAAAAAGAAAACAGACTAATCGTCTGATATCCGCCAGATACGCCAGCCATTATCTTGTCTGCGGCACATAGGTTTCAAGCCACGATATCGCATAGCGTGGCGGATACTGTCTTTTTCCTGTTCATCTTCTACAAATATTGAATCGCCAACTTTCATATTTTGCAAGATGCTTCGTTTGCCATAAATCGTAAATTTTGGCATCGGGATGTTTTTTTCAATCTTTACCATTTTTTAATTTCCAGCGTTGATGAAAGCACTTGTCGTGCAATAACTTTCCGCCGCCATCTACAACATAATCATAGCCGTTTAGGTCTAGTTTGTTTTCACACCATACACAATTCGCCCATCGCGGTAGGATCGCGGCTTTAATCTTTTTTTTCGGCATCTTCTAGCGACCTTAATAGATGCATAGCCAGTTCATGCTTTTCTTGGCGGCTAAAATCCACTTGGATCAGCTTTTCCCCGATAGCGACAACTAAGCCATCGCTATCGAGTGTCAATGCTATTTCTTCAAAATCAGAATGGAATTTCATCATTTAATTTATTTACTGCTGGTTGAACTGTTGGCTGTTCTTCTTTTGGCTGAACAGATACGCTAAAATAATCGCCAGTTTTAGGGCTATTAGCATTCCAGATTGAAAGCCAATAATCCTTACCATCGACATTTAGATTGCCGCGAAAATCTGGTTGCGTATCTTTTTCTTTGCGATTGTTAAGAAACGCCGCCCCGCGATTCGTATTATCATACTGTGACATTAGTTAATCCTTTCACTTTTTCTTTTTTCATTTTAAATAATTCAATTTGGTCGTCGGTTGGTTTGATGTTTTTGCTAGAAAATAGCCGTTTATAAACATCGTTTATTTCAGATTCAGTAGCACACGCAATCAACGCATCCGCTAATGTTTTATCAGTTACTTTTAGTGCGGGTGATGAGGTAGGGAGGGCAACCCCACCACCCGCTTTTTGCCTATCGCCGCTTGAAGGAGAGACAGCGCGACCAGCAAAACTTGTTGCAGAATTAGCATCGTCGTCATCAGCATTTAGCCCGAACATGGTCATTAAACTTGCGCGGCGCAGATAAGTGACGCACGACATGAATGCTTGCGGTGTGTCTTTTTCAGGCTTTATTATTATGCGACTAGCAAATGATTCACCGCTTTCTAAATGCATTACATCAGTCACTAGCGCGTCATTATCAAAATACTGGTCAAATGTTAAACCGTATTCATGGACGCCAGCCAGCGCGCTTAAAACGTCGCCTAGCGTGGTATATTCTGATCTAAACATCGGATTGCGCCCCGACTTTCCAACTGATGCTTCTGCGCGGAATTTGGATAAAGACCGCATTAAATTCACATTTCCCATAGTTTTTTTGCTTTCTTTAAATATTCTGGTTGTAGTTTCCATTGATAATTATGTTGCCAATCTGGATCGGTGATAGATGCTAGGAATTTAACATCGCCAGATAAACAGACTAGATTCTGGCGTAATAAGGCGCGCTGACGCGCTTCATCGAGATAATGCATCATCGCGTCATGTTTCAATTCATCGCAGTTGAAAGGCGTATATAGAACCGCATCATCGGATGATATGTAGCAGATAGATGGCGTGGTTTTCAGCGCGTGATAATATATGCTGGTCTGGATTAAATGGGCATGGTCTGGCTTTTTAGGCAAGGTAGCTTTTGCCCATCCCTGTTCGCCCGATTTTAGCACTTTAGTTTTCCGCGACGCTTTTGTTTTCATTTCGCAGAACATCGTATCGGGGACAACTAAATCGACATAGCCAATTACATCTATATGAATATCGGGAATGCGCGTTGATATCTTTTCTTCTGGCAGACCGCCAATAAAACCAGCTTCTGCTAATATTTGGACGCCGTTGTTTATAGCGTTGGGCAAATCATCTTTATATTTTGCCAGCGTTACATCATCAGGTTCTGGCACGTTCTGGAAAGCCAGATTAATCTGTTGCTGTTTAATTTCGTCAGCTATATCTGCGCCATTAGATATTATGTTTTGGATTCCAGTATGGGTTGCAGTTCCAAAATGGGCGTTATAACCAACTAGCAGATCTTGGCGTTCTTCACTGCTTAATAAACCATACTTAAATAGCCAACTGCTAACTGTAGATGTTAGTCTGCTAGGGCTAATATAGGGCTGATTAAATCGTTTCCAAGCCGCTTCTATTTGTTCTATTGATAATTCCATAAAAAACCTTACAATTAAACTATTTGACTTTTCAACAATTATTTATCATGTTTTTAAAAAAAAGGAGTGCAGATGCCAAATCGTCAGAAAGAAAAAGGATCGCGTTTTGAGCGTGAACTTGTTGAAACAGCCAAAAAACATGGGCTAGAAAGCTATCGAGTTCCGTTGTCTGGGGCGGGTTCTATAAAGAACGATGTTCATATAAAGGTTGGGCGCACACTTTGGGAAATTGAAGCTAAGAAACGCGCTAATGGATTTAAATTCATTTATGACAATATTGAGGGCGCGGACATATTGGTGATAGGGGCGGATCGTAAAAAACCGCTTGCGGTTTTGGATTATGAAGATTTATGCGATTTGCTGGCTGGTAAGATATGAAGATCACATTAAGCTATTCTGAAATAATAAACTGTTTAACTATGGTTGCACAAACGCAAGTTTTTGTTATGAAAGAAAACCTTAAACCTACTTATGGGCAAGAAAGTAATTTTTTTGATATGCTTAATATTGCTAGTTTTGGTTTCATGGGCGAATTGGTTGTTGCAAAATTTTTTAATAAATACTGGTTTGGAAATGTCGGTATAATAGGCGGCGACGATGTTGATAATCTTCAAGTCCGCACAATAATAAACAAAAAACATTCTTTAATATTGCATAAAGAAGATAAAGATGAATCGAAATTTATTCTGGTCAGCTTGCATAATTTCCCCGAAGCTGAATTAGTTGGATGGGATTTTGCGGGCAATTTGAAAATACCTGAAAACTGGCAAACTTGGACAGGCAGACCATGTTATTTTATCAAACAGGATAGGCTAAGACCTATCAGGGAACTATTGGATGAACAAATTTATAATAAAATATACGAGCCAAGATGCGCCAATTCCTGATGGATGGCAATATCATCATTTTTATGGGCATCACGGCGCGAATGGTTACGGAATGAGGGTGAAAGAAGTGAAGGACGAATTTTTAGAAGAAATTGCGGAAATTACAAAAGAGAGGGGACAGGATTATGACACGCCTATTAAAAATCATGAACGAATTGCGGCTGGCTGGTCGCAGATTCTTGGAAAAGAAATATCGCCAGATCAAGTGGTTTTATGCATGGTCTGGACTAAAATCGCCAGACTTATCGCAACGCCCGATCATCAGGACAGCATCAAAGACATCGCTGGCTATGCGTGGTGTCTCGACCAGATCCGAAAATCAATGCAAGATATGTAATGGCAAAGGGTTTGTTTATGTTCAAAGCTACACTGGCGGCGAGGGTGATGTAATGCCAGAAGATTGCTGGATGTGTAACGATGAGCGTTAAGAAAGTCGCGGCGGTCTTGTATGACCTTAAAATAAAGGACGCATCTGCAAAGCTGGTTCTATTGGTACTAGCCGACCATTATAACGAATCGACAGGCGATTGCTTTCCCAGCCAGCAACGGATTATGGATGCGACCAGTTTAAGCCGCGCTACAGTCATTAGAAAGCTAAAATGGCTAGAAGAAGCTGGGCTGATATCCCGCGTCAAACGCTACAATAATTCGGATATTTATAGTCTTGTGTTTGAAAAGTCGCAGATTGAGACGTCTCAAATTGAGACTTTTGGGGTATCACAGTGCGACACTAACCAGAAAGAACCATTACCTATAAATAAGAAAAAAAAATATTTGGTTGAAGATTTACAGCTAGATGATGAATTAATCCAATATGCAAAAGAAAAAGGCGTTGACCCTTACAAGCTATTAGAGACGCTACAACTATGGTCGGAACAGAACGGCGGCAAACGCTATCACAATCTAAAAGCATTCTTTAAGAACTGCGTTAGAAAAGAAGCTGACAATCCCAGAAAGCTTCAAAGCAAAACTGATTCGCTGGTAGGTGGCGGCAAGAAGATGCTAACGATGGATGATTGGAACGCCCTATCAGACACCATGCGCGATTATTACAGAAGAATGCGCCCCGACGTTATCAGAAAACTAGGTCTGTAAAAAAAGTTTAAAAAAAGTTAAATTAGTTGTTGACCCTATTATTATTATGGTGGTAGGGTGGGGGTGTACTACATTTTATTTAGGAGAGACTAAAATGGAAAACATGATCGAAGCAATCGAAGAACCAATGGCTACTTTAGTTTATTTAACATCAGCTTTCGCAGTCGCGTCAGAATTTTATTATGCACAGTGCAATAAATCATCAAAAGAATATGACCACGAACTTGCAAGCCATTTTTTAAGGCAAGCACAAAATTATTCACAACGTGCAATCGCAATCTGCAAGGAAAATGGTTTAGACCCAGAAAAAATCTGTATGAATTGCATCGAATTTCAACAGCAATACAAGAGGGCGGTATAAGCCGCCCCAGAAGGGAGAGTGAAATGACATTAGAAGATAAAATAACATGGCACCTTCACAACGAATGGGTAGCTGGCAATGAAGCAAAGCGCAAGGCTGTTGGGGTGGCGCAGGGGTACATGGAAAACATCTGGCAGACAATTTCGGAAAACCTAGATGAGGGGTTCACAGTAGAAGGTCTTATAAAAGGAGGTCTTGTTTCATATGTCGATGGGTATGCTAATGATTTAGAATTAACAAATGCTTTAGAAGGCATCATTAAAGCGCATGAGGTGGCGGCGTAAGCCGCCCCGAAGGGAGATAATAAAATGTATCAATATTATATCGAATTAGAAGCGTTTAACCCAAGGTTTTACAGCTATGAAATCGAGGCATCAGATTACAAGCCAACAAAGGTTGCGCTTTATGTAAATGCAGAATCAAAGGCGCAAGTTATGGAAATGATGCCAAACACACGCATCACTTCAATTGGATTGGTTAAAGACCGAAATGGCAAACCAATTAAGAAAAAAAAGGGTGCGGCGTAATGAACGAGGCATCACAAGAAAAGATGGATGCGGTGGATTTATATCTAGCAGAATGCCGCCGCGTCAAAGCAGAAAAAAAGCAAGCCAGATGGCGTAGGGCTAATGCTAAAAAAAGGGATAGGGTTAAACGTCGCCAGCGGCATCTAACAAGCTACAAGCTGGCAAAAGGTTGCCAGAGATGCGGCTATAACCAGCATCCTAGCGCGTTATATTTTTATCACGTTAATGGAAAAAACATGAAGATTGCCAAAGCTATCGAATACAGCTTGTCAACTTTATTTAAGGAATTGCGTAAGACAATGGTGACTTGCGCTAACTGCACTGCGATTATTACAGCGGGAAGGAAAAAAGATGTTTGAAGCGGCATTAGTTTGTTTGGCGATGAATATATATCACGAAGCCAAAAATCAGCCACAAGTAGGTCAAATCGCTGTTGCACAAGTGGTTATGAATCGCGTTATGGATAGCCGATATCCTGATGATGTTTGTTCTGTTGTAACGCAAGGGCAGACTTATTCATGGAATCCTAGCCAGCCCATTCGTCATAAATGCCAGTTTAGCTGGTATTGTGACGGAAAGTCAGACCAGCCTAAAGATGGCGAAGCATGGCAGAACGCTATGCTTTTAGCTGGCGGGGTATTGCTAGGGCGCATAGATGATATGGTTCAAGGTTCGACCCATTATCATGCAACCTATGTTCAGCCCGACTGGGCGCAAAGTAAAACCTACGTCGTTAGGATAGAAGATCACATTTTTTATAGGTGGGAAAAATAATGAAAGTCACAGAAATGTCCGTTGAGCAGTTTAAAGCAGAATTGCAAGAAATCAAAAGGCGTTCTTTACAAATTGAAAAACAAGATTGGTCAGGTAATAGAACTAAATCAACAAAATATGTGGGAAAGCAAAAGCCACTTAAAACGCATTGGAAAATGATATGATTAGATTATTAGGTAATATGTTTATGTTTATTTTGCTGGGGCTGGTTGGTCTTAGCTTCATAGATTGGCTATGGATTATAGGCGTCCCAGATAGCCAGCACTATACAGTCTGGGGCGCGATACAACATTTCGGGAGATAAGGATGCGAAGATTAACTATAAACGAAAAGAAAGAAGTAAATAAAAAATTGAAATGTTTATTTTTTGGTAAAGCAGAAAAAAAACGCCGCCAAATGTTTGAACAGATATATCAAAAAAATCAAGGATATTACCTTTGTGATGAACTTGAAATAATAATAGGTGATTATATCTGGTTAAAATATATGGATTGGCTTCTTAATGAATCAGGAGAAAAATATACTTTTGAAGAAGCATCAAAACAATCATATGATACCATCGATTATCCTATTATCACGGGCGTTACTTATTATGATATCACTGAAGGGGAAAGTTATTTAGTTCCTTTTTTCCCAAGTATTGAAACAGACGAGTCAAGTTTTTTCTATCAAGATTATCTTCAAGATATAGCTTCTAATGCTGAAGATTTACTAGAATATGCAAGGAAAGCCAGTAACAAAAATTTTGCTAAAAAAAGGGAACAATCAAAATGCGTTATTTAATTATAGCAATAGCATTAACAGGATGCGCTAAGTTTGAACCTGTTGTTGATTTAAGAGCCAGCGAAGATAAGGCGCATTTATATCAGCGAGACTTAACAGAATGTCGGATGCTGGCATCGATGGCTAGGGGCTGGATAGATAAGGCATTGATAAGCGATAGCCCGATGGTTACTAAGTGTTTGGAAGGGCGAGGGCATAACGTATTGAATAATCCATCCTGATATGTCATTGTCGCGATATGGAAGTAGAATTTTTTGAAGAAGATGTTGTCTGTCATCATTGCGAAGAACTTACACGCGGAATCGTGGAACAGCATTCAGCGCAGATCGTTTGTTCGGTTTGCGCTGATGTTATTTTCGATGCTAGGGGCATCGGCGGTGGCAGTGTCTTTATGCTAACCTTAGAAGATGAGATGATCCATTAATGCAGATTAGTGTCACAAGTAATGCAAGCGCAGTTGCTAAAGCTATGGATGGGCTGGGTCGCAACCAGTTTCCATTCGCAATGTCAATGGCATTGAACGATGTGGCGCGTCAGGCTGGATCTAAAACGCTAAAAGAAAAAGCTGATGATGTGTTTGAGGGCGGTGCAGTACCATACACAAAAAGCGGATTTCGATATAAGAAAAGCAATAAGCGCAATTTAACAGCGGAAGTGTTTGTTGAACGCGGTCGCGCTGATTATATGCGGTTACAGATATATGGCGGCATCAGAACGCCAAAAGATAAAAAGATATTGATCCCCACGCAACACACCAGACTAAATCGTTATGGCAATATCACACGCGGCACTTATTCAAAGATAATAAACGATAGATCCAAATATTTTAGCGGCATTCCAAAAGGATTGAGCGGTGATCAGAACAGGGGAATCTGGGAGCGATACGGACGCGCTACAAGGTCAGGCGGTCAGCGAATACGCAAGGTAGCAAACTTTAGAGACAGGGCAAACTATCAGGCATTGTTTCCATTTAGGAAAACAGTTGAGGGCGTGGTATTTGCAAGACGTACTGGCTTTGCTGATAGATTTCAGGTAAGGCTAAAAGAGGCGTTAAGGAATAAAAAACGATGATTGCAAGTAAAAAGGTACTGTCTAGCTGTTTTCGTCATGGGTTGTTCGGCGGCGCAAAGTTTATTTAGCGATAGTATAAAAAGGGACGTTTCGTTTTATTATGGAAATACAAACAGTTGATATAGATAGCGTAATACCATACGCAAAAAATCCGCGAAATAATAAAGAGGCGGTGTCAAAAGTAGCGGCATCATTGAAAGAATTTGGGTTCAGACAGCCGATAGTTGTGGACGCGGAAATGGTTGTAATCGCTGGGCATACGCGCTTGGCGGCATCTTATAAAATAGGTTTGAAGCAAGTGCCGATTCACATTGCAACCGACCTTACAGAAAATCAGATAAAGGCGTATAGGATCGCAGACAACCGCGTTAGCCAAGAGGCGAAATGGGATGAAGATTTACTGGCGATTGAGTTAGGCGATTTAAAGCTAGATGATTATGACTTAACGCTAACAGGTTTTGATGATAATGAATTAGACGCGTTATTAGCTGAAGCCATAGAAGAAGGGCTGGTTGATGAAGATCAAGTGCCAGCCGAACCAGAACAGCCAGTTAGCGTTCTTGGTGATGTTTGGATATTAGACCAGCATCGCGTTATGTGCGGCGATAGCACCAGCATCGATGCGGTTGATAAATTGATGGAAAACAAAAAGGCGGATATGGTTTTTACTGACCCGCCATATAATGCAGATTATTCATCGCGGGTGGACAAATCCCGCCGCAAGCCTTGGGGCGGGATTATGAACGATAAAATGACTCAAGTGGCGTTTAATGATTTTTTGATTGATATCAATTCAATGCTTTGGGAAGTAATTGTAGATGGCGGGTCAATATATGAGTGCATTGATTGGAAACGCTATCCACAAATGGCAAACGTGTTTGCTGATGCCTTTAATCAAAAAGCAATGATAATTTGGAACAAAAACTATTTTGGTCTTGGCACTTATTATAGGACAAAGCACGAAATTATTTTGTTTGGCGTTAAAGGTGATAAACTTAACACTTGGAACGCAAATCACGATGAAATGGATGTTTGGGATATAAAAAGGGAAAAGGTAAGTAATTATCAGCACCCAACACAAAAGCCAGTTGAATTAATAGAACGCGCTTTAAATAATAGCAGTAAAGCTGGCGATGTAATTTTAGATGTTTTTGGCGGTTCTGGTTCTACGTTAATAGCTTGTGAAAAAAAGGGGCGTAGGGCTAGACTAATGGAACTAGACCCTAAATATGTAGATGTAATAATTAAACGATGGCAAGATTTCACAGGCAGAAAAGCAACACACGCCGAATCTGGCAAAACATTTGATGAACTAGAAAATGTCAGCAACAACATTTCCGCTTGATACAATAGCAAAATTATTAGATTTGACCCCGCGTAGGGTTCAGCAACTATCGGCAGAGGGCGTTATACCGAAAGCAGAGCGCGGTAGATATGAATTAGTGCCAGCCGTTCAGGGTTATGTTAAGTATCTTAAAGAAAGGTCAATCAGGGCTGATACATCTGGCGATGATTATAACGCCCATAGAACGCGGCTAACTAAAGCTAAAGCAGACATGGCAGAAATGGAAAAGGCGCAAATAGAAGAACAGCTTATCCCAGCGAATGATGTGGAAAAAGTATGGGTTGAGGTTAGCCAGAATATGCGTCAGAAATTATTGACCTTGCCACAACGAGCCGCCCCTGAAGTTTTTGCCGCAGAAAAATTAGTTGAAGTTAAATCGATTTTAAAAGAACAGGTTTATGATGCCTTACAAGAAATCGCGGAAATCGAAGTCAGAGTCAGTCAGCCTATCCGCGCATCCGACAGCGATACGGATAGCACAGGCAACGCTGAACACGATGAAGCCGCCAACCGACCTAAAGCTGGATGAATGGGCTGATAAATATAGGCGTTTATCAGCAGAATCATCGGCAGAAGCTGGGATATGGAATACTAACCGCGCCGCATATCAGCGCGGGATGATGCAAGCAATATCTGACCCCACTATAGAAAACGTGGTTTTTATGACAGGGGCGCAAGTTGGCAAAACAGAAATAATAAATAATGCTATCGGCTATTTTATACATAACCAGCCATCCCCGATGTTGGTGGTGCAACCAACTTTAGAAATGGCAAAAATGTGGTCTAATGATAGGCTTGCGCCTATGCTTAGAGACACGCCAGTTTTAAAAAACGCAGTTAAAGATGCGCGGTCTAGGGATTCAGGCAATACACTTTATCAGAAATCATTTAGCGGCGGTTATATAGCTATCGTCGGCGCAAATAGCGCGGCTGGGCTGGCTTCAAGACCAGTGCGGTGCGTTTTTCTAGATGAGGTTGATAGATACCCACATTCGGCGGGTTCAGAGGGCGATCCGATTGACTTGGCAAGGGCTAGGACTAAAACATTTAGCTATAATAGAAAGATTGTAATGGTTTCGACGCCAACCAATAAAGGCGCGTCCAGAATTGAAGCCGCTTATGAAGAATCCGACCAGCGTATGTATTTTGTGCCATGCCCAGATTGCGACCATAAACAGACCTTGAAATGGTCGCAAGTTAAGTGGGAACAAGATAAACCTGAAACCGCGCATTATATTTGCGAAGAATGTGGCAGTGTATGGGATGAAGCTAAGCGATTAAGGGCAATAAGATTTGGCGAGTGGCAAGCAACCGCCCCTTATACTGGCACGGCGGGGTTTCATCTTAATGGCATCTATAGCGTTTGGGTTGGTTTAGACAGGGCGGCGAAAGAATTTCTAGCCGCAAAAAAATTGCCTGATACATTGCGCGTTTTTATAAATACTTATCTCGCAGAATCCTATGAACAAGAGGGCGAACGCGTGGATGATTATGCGGTTGCAGAACGCGCTGAAGTGTTTGGCGATAGGCTAGATAGCCGCATTCAAGTTATAACCGCTGGCATTGATACGCAAGACGACAGGCTGGCGATTGAGGTTGTAGGACATGGGCGCGATGAAGAAACGTGGAGTTTAAGCTATAAGGAACTATACGGCGACCCATCCACGCCCCAATTATGGCAAGATTTAGACAACGAATTAAAAGCTACTTATATAACCGAAGATAATCGCAAGCTGGACATCCGCGCCGCCTGTATAGATTCGGGCGGTCACTATACGCAAGCCGTTTATAATTTCGTCAGAAGCCGCGAAGGTCGCCGCATTTTTGCCATAAAAGGGATGGCTGGGGAAAGCCGCCCGATTGTTTCCAGACCCAGCCGCAATAACATCGGCAAGATAAGACTGTTCACTTTGGGGGTTGACAACATCAAGGAATTGATTTTTTCGCGATTAAAGATTATAATTGAAGGGGCTGGATATTGTCATTTTCCAAATGACAGACCAGATGAATATTTTAAACAGCTTGCGGCATCCGAAAAGATTGTCACAAAGTTTCATAAAGGATTCCCACGGCGGGAATTTGTAAAAACTCGAACGCGGAATGAAGCATTAGACTGCCGCGTTTATGCAATAGGGGCTTTAGCTATTTTGAATCTTAATCTAAATGCTTTAGCAGACCGAAATGAAAACCGTAAAGCTGACAATTCAGCCAGCGAACAACCGACAGTAAATAGACCAATGCGCCAGCCTAGATCTGGCGGTTTTGTTAATGGATGGCGTTAATGACTAATTTGTTTGATACCGATAACGCACCAACTTTAGAACCAGACCAGCTTGTTGTTGGCGATAGAATTGTCTGGCGTAAAACGAATTTAAACAGCGATTATCCATCTACTGAATATAGTGCCGCTTATGTTAGCCGCGTTTCGTCTGGTGGTGGAACGCATGAATTTACAGTTGCGGGCGTAGCAGATGGAAATGATTATTTATTTACTATTACATCAGTTGCAAGCGCAGATTTTGACACTGGACACCATCACTGGCAGTTAGAAATAACACGCACCAGTGATTCAGAACGTATTGTTATAGCAACTGGTAGCTGGGACATTATAACCGACTTAGATAACAACGTAGATCCCAGAAGCCATGCTGAAATCATGGTTGATAAGATCGAAACTGTTTTGCAAGGGCGGGCTGACGCTGATGTTGCTAGTTATAGCATTCAAGGGCGGTCATTAACCAAGATTTCACCAGATGAATTAATTAAATGGCGCGATTATTATAAAGCTGAAATCGTTATGGAACATCGCAAAGACCATATTAAGAATGGACGCGCTACATCTGCAACCATTAAATATAGGTTTATATGATGGGCATATTTGATTTATTTAAAAGACAACCGCAAGAACAGCCGAAATATAAAAAGCGGAATTATGCGGCGGCTAGGGGTGGCAGATTATTCGGTGATTTTCTGGGGGCAGACAATTCAGCGGATGGCGAATTAAGGTTCAATCTGGAAACATTGCGTAATAGGTCGCGTGAATTAGTGCGCGATAATGAATTTGCGCGGCGTTACATGAATCTTTTAAAAACGAATGTGATAGGCGATACTGGATTTCATTTGCAAGTTAAAGCGCGGAACGAAGATGGCAAGCTAGATGGTGCTGGCAACAACCTTATAGAAAATGCGTGGAAACGCTGGGGGCGTTTAGGAACGCCAACAGTCGATGGGCGAATGTCGTGGTATGATTGCCAGCGATACGCGATGGAAGCACTAGCGCGTGATGGTGAATGCTTTATTAAGATAGTCACTAACGCTAAATATCGCGATGGATTCGCGTTACAGTTTTTAGAAGCTGATTTAATCGATGAAAAAAAGAATGATGTTTTAGCGAATGGCAATCAAATCCGCATGGGCATTGAAATGGATAAAGCGCACAAGCCAGTCGCGTATTATGTTTTAACCAGCCATCCGAATGATAAATATTATTTACAGCATACAGAAAGAAAGCATAATCGCGTCCCAGCCGAACAGATAATCCATCTTTATATGCCGACAAGAACGCACCAATCTAGGGGCGAGCCATTTATGGTTTCGGCTATGTCAGCATTAAAGATGCTGGGGGCTTATCGTGAAGCTGAAGTTATCGCGGCACGCTTAGGCGCAAGCCAAATGGGAATGCTAACCACGCCGACAGGCGACGATTATATGGGCGATGGGCTGGAAAACGATTTTACACCAGTGATAAACGTAGAACCAGCGGCTATTCACCAGTTGCCAGCGGGTTATGATTTCAAGATGTTTAGCCCTGAACATCCGAACACTGGCTATGCAGAATTTGAATCTGCAATGCTACGCGGCATTTCATCAGGTTTGGGCGTTTCTTATGCCAGCTTATCTAACGATTTATCCAGTGTAAATTATTCTAGTATTAGGCAAGGCGCGCTCGATGAACGCGATGGCTATCGTTCACTGCATCAATTTATGATCCAGCATTTTTGTGAGCCTATTTTCAGACTTTGGTTGGAATCTGCTATGGATTTTGGCGGCATACCATTGCCAGCGACAAAATATGACAAGTTTGCTGAAAATGCGATGTTTAGGGGTCGCGGTTGGAATTGGGTTGACCCGCTTAAAGAAATAAATGCGGCGGTTGTCGGTTTGAATAACGGTATTATGTCAATGCAAGATGTCGCGGCGCATTATGGGCGCGATGTTGAAGAAACATTTAGCGCAATCAACCGCGATAAAGAACTAGCTGAACAGTTTGGTCTTTCAATGGCGTTTGAACCATTCGGCGCAAAGTTCCCAACAGATCCAGAAGTGACAGGGGGCGATGATGGCGACTTATAAGGGCGTTGACATTGACTTAAAGCCAACTAAAGCGATGGCGCGTAATGCGGAACAAGGTCTGAAATGGCGTGCCGAATTTGGTCGCGGCGGCACAGAAGTTGGTGTTGCTAGGGCTAGGCAGTTAAAGAACAGGCAAGAATTATCCGCTGAAACAGTCAGGCGGATGCATAGCTATTTTAGTCGCCATGAAGTTGATAAAGAGGGCGAAGGGTTCACGCCAGATGAAGATGGATATCCAAGCGCAGGAAAAATCGCTTGGCTATTGTGGGGCGGTGACGAAGGACAAAGCTGGGCGCGAAATAAAGACCGACAGCTAGACAACATTGACGAAGAACGCGGAATATCAGATAATGTCGAAACACAAAAAATAGGTGATGAAATGGAAAAGCGGCATATTGTGGATGTGCAAGAATTAGAAGATGCTTATGTCATCACTTTTGCAAAGCCACGCGAACAAGAATTAGAAACATCTGGAAACGATGAAATGGAATCTAGACCATATCACGATGAAGAAGAAGAACGCATTAGCCGCGCAGATCTAAACTTGCGCGCTATGGAACTTGAAGAAAAAACAATAGATATGGACAAAAGAACTGTTATGGTTGGCGTTTCATCAGAAGCACCAGTTGAACGCAGTTTTGGGCAAGAGGTCATCGACCATTCCCGCGAAAATATGAACCTTGATTTTCTAAATTCAGGTCGTGCGCCATTATTAATGAATCACGATATGGAACAGCAAATCGGGGTGGTTGAATCTGTTGAACTTGATGAAAATGCGCGTAGACTGCGCGCTAGGGTTCGCTTTGGAAAAGGCGAACGCGCTTCAGAAGTGTTTGACGATGTTGCCGATGGTATTCGGCAGAATATCAGCGTTGGTTATAGAATAGATAGCCGCGTTGAAAGAGAGGGCGATCCAGAAGATTATTATCGGGTAGCCACAACCCCTATGGAAATAAGCATCGTTTCAATTCCCGCAGACCAGTCAAGTCAAGTCGGTGTTGGTCGTGAATATTCCGAAACTTTAATATCAACCCCAATCGAAAGGAAATCTGAAATGTCAGAAAATATCGATTTAGAGGCAGTTAAAGCGGAAGCCGCCAAGACTGCACAAAGAAATGCAAAGGACATAATGACCCTTGCACGCAAACACAATAAGGCTGATCTGGGCGAAGAAGCACTTGGTCGCGGATTGTCAATAGACGAATTTCGCGGTGAATTGCTAGAATCAATCGGCAACCAGCCACTAGAAACACCAGCACACGTCGTTGATGCACCAGTCAAAGAACAGCGTTCTTATAGCTTGGCAAGCATGATTCGCGCACAAGCAACTGGCGACTGGCGCGATGCTGGTTTAGAGCGTGAAATGCATGATGAAATCGTGCGTAGAACAGGCAAGCCATCTGAAGGAATGTACGTTCCAGATTTCGCATGGCGCGCTGGCGTGATGACAACAGCGGCAACAGGCGCAATTGCTGGCGAAGCTGTCACAGATAATTTTGTTCCAACTATTCAGCGTGGTGATATGTTCATCGAAGCATTACGCGCTAAACAGGTTATGGCAAACTTAGGCGTGACATTCATCGGCGGATTAACTAACCGCGTTAGAATGCCAAAGTTTTCAACAGGCGCATCCGCTGGTTTCGTTGAAGAAGCTGGCGCAGTAGCAGATCAATCACCAGCCGACGCTGGTGTAACTTTACAGCCACGCACACTTGGCGCACACGCACAAATTTCAAGATTATTAATGCTTGAAAGCGTACCAGCCATTGAGCAGGTTGTTCAGGATGATCTGTTGCGTTCTATTGCAGACCGCATTGAGTTCCATGCAATTCAGGGTTCAGGCGCATCTGGTCAGCCAACAGGCATCCTAAACGATGGTAATGTTGGAAACGTGGATATTTCTGCTGGAACTGATGTAGCGGCATTAACATGGGCTGATATTACAGACCTAGTTAAGACTGTTGAAGAAGCAAACGGCGTAGTTAATCAGGCAACTTTAGGCTGGTTATCAAACGCAAAAGTGAAAGCTAAAATGGCTAACACTGTAAGGGTTGCATCTTCTGATTCAGTTATGTTGCTAAATGACCCATGGAATAGCTTGTATGGTTACAAAGCTGAATTTACAAGCAATGTTCCATCTAACCTAGATTCAGGCGATGGCGGTTCTGATGGATCAGCACTTATTTTTGGTGATTTCAGCCAGCTATTAGTTGGTTTATTCGGTTCACCATCAATCATTGTTGACCCATACACAAATAGCACATCAGGCGATGTTGTTATTTCAGTTATGCAGGAAGTAGATGTTGCGCTACGCAATGCCGCTTCATTCGCAATCACTGACGAGGTTTCAACAGCCTAAAGCACTTATAGCAAGGGGCGGTAATAACGCCGCCCCACGCGCTTTAAAAGAGGTTTAAATGAAAATACAAGTTTTAGAAAAATGCTACACGGGTTCGCATGGTAATTTATTCGCTGGCGAAACACATGAAATTGACGATTTAATTGCAGAAAAGTTGATTGCGCGGGGCTATGCTACGAAAGCAAAAGCAGAATCTAAAAAGAAATCTGATCGCGCAGTAAAAACATTATCAACACTAGAAGAAGAATAGATGGCAGTTGAATCCGCAATAGATAGGGCTATATTTGTTGATCCTGATGATTTCGGGGTTGCGGCAACTTATACGCCATCGGGCGGTTCAGCTACAACTGTTAATGGAATATTTGATAATGAATTTATAGAAGTTGACGCTGGCGGCGGTGTTGGCGTGGCGTTACAGCAACCGCGCTTTTTATGCAGAAGCGCAGATATATCTGGGGCGGCAGAAGGCGACGCGCTGGTTGTTAATACTGTTAATTATACTATTCGCATAGTGCAAGCAGATGGAACTGGCATGACAACGCTAGTATTAGAAGAAGATTAGATGGCACACGTTCGCAAGCAAATCAGGGACGCTATAAAAACCGCCCTAACTGGTTTAGCAACTACTGGCGCGAACTGCTATCAAAGCCGCGTATTTCCTTTTGAATCGACAAAGTTGCCAGCTTTATTGATTTATACCAAATCGGAAACAACCGATTTTGACACGATATCATTACCACGCGATGTAATGCGCGTTTTAGAAATTAATGTTGAAGCATACGTTCAGGGGACGTCGAACTATGATAATACATTAGACCAGATTGCGGTTGAGGTTGAAGAAGCCATAGCCGCAGATGTGACGCTAGGCGGTTTGACAAAAGATTTGCAAACTGTTGCGTTTGAAGCCGATTTTAGTGGCGATGGTGAACAAACTGTTGCTATAGGTCGCTTCACAATATCAGCAACCTATCGGACGCTGGAAAATGATGTAGAAACAGCCGCTTAGAAAGGAATTTATCATGGCGACTTTTGCTGGAAAAGATGGGATTGTGAAAATTGGAAGCAATGCCATCGGTGAAATAAGATCTTATTCAATTGAACAAACTATGGACACCATAGAAGATTCAACAATGGGCGACACAGATAGAACCTATGTTGCGTCGTTGAAGTCATTCAGCGGATCTATGGACGTTTATTTTGATGAAGCTGATGCTGGTCAATTAGATGTTCAAGTCGGCGACACTGGCACGATTAACGTGCAAATGGAAGGTGACACAACTGGCGACCATCAACTATCTGGGGCAATATTAGTAACAGGTAGAACAATCACAGCCGCGTTTGATGGAATGGTTGAGGCATCTCTAACATTTCAAGGAACAGGCGCACTAACTGAAGGTA
>Ga0222719_10001198_pt1 | contig 25518 bp, 15 predicted proteins | sample C33_34DmetaG_FD_165039 | JGI IMG/M metagenome (GOLD analysis project Ga0222719, IMG submission 165039) | Estuarine water microbial communities from San Francisco Bay, California, United States - C33_34D | ecosystem: Environmental > Aquatic > Marine > Unclassified | place: USA: California...
ACTGATGCCATACGTAAAGAAGAAACGCCCATACAAAAAAGAGTATGAGCAACAGAAGAAACGAGGCGAACACGATGATCGCATGGAGCGACAACGCGCCAGACGTAAAGTAGACAAGACAGGTAAAGACGCTAACAAAAACGGCAAAGCCGATAAGCGTGAGGGCAAGGACATTGCCCACAAAAAACCATTATCCCGTGGTGGTTCAAACAAAGACGGGTATACTGTGCAAAGCCGTAAGAGAAATCGTGCGGCGGGTGGGGCACTAAGCTCACCAAAGAAAAAGAAGTAAGTTGTAGCCGGTTATAACCGGTTATAACAAAGCGAGTAGCGCATTACGGACACCGTTTTGCGCTCTCAACGTGTGTGTAGGAGAAAACACTTTGCAGATTGTTGACGACAAAGCATTGCTATTGAGACTGAAGAACCCGCAGAAGGTGACCACAATCATTCCCAAAAGCCGTGAGTTAGCAGATAACAAAGTGCTTGTAAATTGGGGAATGGATGAAGTGCAAGTATTAAGAAACTTAAACATATCAGTGCCGTCACCTATCGAGGGGCGGTATCAGTGGACGGGTAAGTATCAACCGTTTAAACATCAAAAGACCACAGCGTCTTTTCTTACCTTAAATAAAAAATGCTTCTGTTTTAACGAACAGGGCACAGGTAAGACAGCAAGTGCTATCTGGGCGGCTGACTTCTTATTAAAGGAAGGCCGAGTGAACCGTGTGTTAGTCATCTGCCCGCTGTCGATTATGGATAGTGCATGGCGTAATGACTTGTTTACCTTTGCGATGCATCGAACGGTATCGGTGGCCTACGGCTCTGCCGCTAAACGCAAAGAGATCATCAACAGTGATTCTGATTTTGTCATCATCAACTACGACGGAGTAGAGATTGTAGAAGATGCGATAGCAAATGGTGGGTTCGACTGCATCATTGTGGACGAAGCCACACACTATAAGAATGTACAAACGAAACGATGGAAGTGCCTGAACAGATTGGTGGGGCCGAATACATGGTTGTGGATGATGACAGGTACTCCTGCCGCACAGTCGCCGCTCGACGCGTATGGATTAGCTAAACTTGTTAATCCTGCATCAGTGCCACGGTTCTTTAGCTCTTTCCGCGATCAGGTCATGTTCAAGATAACGAACTTTAAGTGGGTGCCAAAAGACACCGCCACGGACATGGTGCATCGAGCTTTACAGCCCGCGATCCGATTTACCAAAGACGAGTGTCTTGATCTACCAGAGATGACGTACGTTAAACGTGACGTTGAGATGACTCGACAACAGAAGAAATATTACGAAGACTTACGGAAACGTCTGGTGATTCAGGCCGCAGGAGAGCAGATAACAAGCACCAACGCCGCAGTCAACATGAACAAACTCCTGCAAATATCTTCTGGTGCAATCTACACCGATAACGGTGACGCCCTAGAGTTTGACATCAAGCATCGTTATCAAGTGTTACGTGAGGTCATTGACGAGAGCAGTCAGAAGGTTCTGATATTCGCGCCGTTCAAACACGTCATCGACTTACTGTCTAACAAACTACGCCAAGACAAGATAACGTGTGAAGTCATACGTGGAGACGTACCAGCACCGCGTCGAACCGAGATATTCAAACAGTTCCAAGAGCAAGATGATCCACGAGTTCTGGTAATCCAACCACAATCTGCCGCGCACGGAGTCACATTGACAGCCGCAAACACGGTGGTCTGGTGGGGGCCGACTAGCTCACTTGAAACCTACGCGCAAGCTAACGCCCGCGTGCATCGATCAGGCCAAAGACACCCTTGTACCGTTGTACAACTGCAAGGTTCTAACGTAGAAAAACACGTTTACAGGTTATTAGATAAAAGAATTGACGTTCACACAAAAATGATTGATCTTTACCAAGAAATACTTGACTAGATCACCAAACAACAATAAAGTGAACAATGTGAAGGAGAGGAGGATGTTATGTCAAACATACCTATTGAAAAACTGACGCGTGCCTACCTGAAAATCAGGACACACCGCGCTGAATTGAAGTCTAAGTTCACCGAAGAAGACGATGTTCTGAAACTTCAACAAGAGAAAATCAAACACGCATTGCTGAAGCACTGTGAAAACACAGGTGCCGAAAGCGTACGCACTTCTGAAGGACTGTTCTACCGAACGGTAAAACAAAAGTATTGGACAAGCGATTGGGAATCGATGGGTAAGTTTGTTGTCGAAAACAACGTACCCGAATTGTTTGCCAAGAGTTTGAACCAGACAAACGTAAAACAGTTCTTAGAGGAGAATCCAGACAAGATGCCTAAAGGTCTTAACGTGGATTCTGAATATGTAATTTCCGTAAGGAAGTAAGGAGATAATCATGAGTAACGAACGCTTTGTTCCCATTGAGGAACTTGCAAAGCATTTTACTGTCTCAGTTTCTACGATTCGCTCGTGGGTAAGGCAGGGGCACATACCGCCCGACACCTACATTAAAGTGGGTAACACATACAGATTTTCTGTATCTTCAGTTGCCGATGCGTTAACCTCGGCAGAATCCGAACCACAAACCGATTCTACGGTCGCAGAAACACCCATACTCGATGAGACGTATGAGGATGTTGTTGAAGATGATCTTCAATTAAGCCTTGACCTAGATGATGACCTCTAAGGAGCGCGAAATGTCAGAACTATCTATCTTTGAAGGCAACACAGACGTTGCCAATAGCGAACTATTCAAGTCACTACAAGGCACAAACGATAACTTGTTAAGCGGTAGCGGCGGTGGTAGTCAAAACCGTCGAATTAGCATCAAGGGCGGTAAATTCCGCATGATGGTTAACGGTGAACAAGTCTCTGTCAGTAAAGATGACAAGATGAATGTCGTCATTGTTGATGCCGCACACCTCGCACGTACCTATTACGAGGGCGAGTACGATCCGAATAAAATTGCACCGCCGATGTGTTGGTCAAACGACACGCAAACTCCCGCGAAAGAAGTAGGGGATGGTAAGCAGTCTGATCGTTGCATGGATTGCAAGCAGAACATCAAAGGTTCCGGCCAAGGTAACTCACGCGCTTGCCGCTACTCACAACGTCTCGCAGTCGTTATCGAAGGTGAACTTGATAAGGTGTATCAGTTGCAGTTGCCTGCTACATCTATCTTTGGTGACCCAAAAGAAAACGGCGGTAAGATGATGCTTCAAGCATATGCCAAATACTTACAAGCACATAACACCCCTGCTGTCGCTATTGTCACTGAAATGTCTTTTGACGAAAACAGTGAAGTGCCGAAGCTGTCATTCAAACCGATTCGTCCATTGGAAGAAGCTGAGTTGAAGACTGTCGTTGAGATGAAAGATCATCCTGACACACAGAAAGCTATCACCATGACAGTCGCACAGACAGACGGTGTGATTGCAAGTTCAGAAGCACCGAAGGCTTTGTTCGCCGATGCACCCGCAAAGGAAGAAGTTAAGGCCGAAGAAGCTGTTGAAGAACCGAAGAAGGTTGTGAAGAAATCTACTCCCGCACCGAAAGAAGCTGACGAAGATTTGAGTTCTATCGTCGATTCTTGGGACGACTAAAACTATAAGATCGTGCGGTAAGGTACGTCCTGCCGCACTTGGTGTGGAGTGGTTATGGATACCAGAAGATTCTTAGAGACTACGCTCGCGAGTGAGGGTTTCTATTGCGTCTTTGCGGCTAATAACAAAACTGGACGGAAGATTCAGAAGTTTTACAAGTCATCGTATGATGCGATGCTTGCCGCGAGGAAGCTAGATGAGAACGGGTTTGACGCGTACTTTGCGCTCGCCACGTTCAATGAAGATAACTCACGTAAAGTTGATAATGTTTGTAAGCTGAAGTCGCTGTTCCTTGATCTGGACTGCGGTGTAAGCAAAGACTACGCAACACAGAAAGAAGCTGTTGATGCGCTACGTCTATTTATAAAGGCACTAAACCTACCCAAACCAATACTGGTGAACTCCGGTAGAGGTATTCATGTGTATTGGCGGCTCACAGAAGAAGTCAAACTAATTGAGTGGTTGCCAGTAGCCGAACGGCTCAAACGTGCCTGTGTCGAAAACAACTTACTGGCTGACCCCGCTGTTACCGCAGATGCGGCGCGTATCTTACGCGTGCCAGATACCCACAACTATAAAGATGAGACACCAAAACGTGTTTACTTGTTAGGTAAAGAAGACGTACCGCCTGTTGATTTTGATGAATTTGCGGAGTTGCTTGGCGACGTTCCGATACCAGTTCCCAAGAAGTTAGAGGTACTCGGTGCAAATTCAACGCTCGATAAGATGTCAAACAATGTATCAAGCCGATTCAAAACAATCTTAGACAAGACATCACGCGGTGTTGGTTGTGAGCAGATCAGGCTTATTGCAACAGATCAAGAAAATTGCAGTGAACCGTTATGGCGTGCGGGATTATCTATCGCTCGACTGTGCGTAGATGGCGAAAAAGCCGCGCACATCATATCAAACAAGCACCCTGAATATGATCCAGAAGCCACAATCAAAAAGATGCACGGCATCAAAGAGGGGCCATATAAGTGCGATACGTTTGATGAGATCAACCCAGACGTATGTGGCGATTGCCCGCACAGGGGTAAAATCGGGTCACCCATTACTCTCGGCAAAGAGATTCTTGAAGCTACGCCAGAAGACAATATTGTAGAGACAGATGTACAAGTCGCGGGTAGCGTGTCGCACGTACAGTTTCAAATACCGACATTCCCACGCCCGTATTTTAGAGGGGCACACGGCGGTGTGTATAAACGTGAGAAAGACAAAAGCGGTGATGTAGACGAAAAGATCATATATCACAACGACTTATACGTTGTTAAACGACTACGTGACGCAGATCAAGGCGAATCCATAGTAATGCGATTGCATTTACCGAAGGACGGTGTGCGGGATTTCATGGTGCCGTTGGCGACAGTCACATCAAAAGATGGTTTTGCTAGAGAAATGGCTAAGCAGGGCGTAGCCCTAGCTAAGATGGATAAGGTCATGGGATACGTATTGGATTGGGTAAACGAGTTACAGGAAACATCAATAGCCGAAGATGCCCACAGGCAGTTCGGATGGACGGAAGGCCAAAAGTCGTTTGTGCTAGGGGCGGATGAATACACGCCACAAGGCAAAGTGACTAATCACCCATCGACGGTCACAACACAGTTCTTCCCAGAGATGAAGCCGAAGGGCACGTTTGAAGAATGGAAGGAGATGATTAACTTCTTTAACCGTGATGGTCTAGAGTTACACCAATACATTATATGTACTAATTTCGGTGCACCTTTGATGGAGTTCATACCAAACATCCATGCCGCGAATCTGCACATATTCTCGAAAGACTCTGGACTCGGCAAAACTACATCTATGCTCGCAGGGCTTTCGGTGTGGGGTAGGCCAGAAGGCTTGATTCTTGATGACCAAGATACGCGTAACTTTAAGATGAACCGTGCAGAAGTTTACAAGAACCTACCAATGATGATGGATGAGTTGACTAATACAGAGGCACGAGAACTGAGTCAGTTAGCATATCAGCTAACAAGTGGGAAGCAGAGAGGCCGACTACAAAGTAGTGCCAACGCCGAAAGACATCGGGGGCTACCTTGGAGTACGGCGTTTTGTAGTACAGGTAACTCCAGTGCGGTTGAGAAAATATCTGCCATGAAAATCATGCCGAAGGCAGAAGCTCAGCGCATCATGGAATACAAAGTGGAGTTCGCACCGTTACCCAAAGATTTGACAGGCGACATGAACGAACGACTTGCTAACAACTACGGTCACGCGGGGCCGCGCTTTGTAGAATACCTGATAACACATTTAGACGAAGTTAAGACATTACTAAAAAATGTCCAAAGTAAAGTCGATAAGCGGCTTAAACTTTCCAACCAAAATCGATTCTGGTCAGCGCATATCACAGTATCAATCACGGGTGGCTTACTTGCCAAACAGCTTGGTCTCATCGATTTCGACATGAAGAAGATATTTAATTGGACTGAAGATCTGGTCGAGTTCAATCGTGGCATGGAAACAAACATGGACTCCTCGCTTGAGGATACGTTGAACGACTACATCAATGAGCATTGGGGCAACATCCTGATGATTAAGAGCACGGATGATCTGCGTAAAGGTAATGACAATGGCCTAGATCAGTTGGTTGTGCCTGAAGCATCGCCCCGTATGAAGCTCGTTGCTCGGTATGAAACAGACATCAGACGCATCTACCTCGTGCCGAAACCACTGAAAGAATGGTGTATCAAGCATCAGGTTAACTACGGTTCGTTCCGTGAAGATATGCTGAAACAGTTGAATGGCACACTTACCAAGATACGTTTAGGTAAAGGCACGCACATGAATATGCCACCTACAAACGTCATTGCTGTTGATTGTAAGTTCCGTGACGATGGTTCTGAAGATTGATGACATCAACCCTGATGGCGTTCGGATTGTCATAAATTGGGACAAGTTCGTCGTTGGGGCTTCATTTTTTGTACCCTGTCTCGATACCGAAAAGGCCGTTGTGCAACTGAAGAAGATAGCCACAGCCAAAGGATTTCGCATCGAATGTAGGATTCAGATAGAAAATAATAAAATGGGCGTGCGGTCTTGGAGAATGGCGTGATACCATATGAGACAAGAGTTAAGACGAAAGGACTACTTCATCTTATCTCCTTCACACCCCTAGCCCCACGCTTCATCCCCGTGGGGCTTTTTTTCACTCAAAGAATTGTGGCCCTTGGTTAAACGCATCACCGATCTCAGCCAAATCTGCGCGTAGTCTTTGACTTAACGTCACACCGTTATACATATTTATGGATGTTTCTCTATGCTGTTTCAAAGATCGCATGAGACTGTCCGTGCCGATGGCGACTCGTGGGTATTTCCTATTGAACTTCAATAGTTCTTCCATAGCTTCTCTACGGCCTTCAGAGTCACCCATGCGAGTAGCGATGTAGAACTCCTTCATAATCCTAGAGCGTTTTTCGTTGACAGACTTCTCAATCTTCTTGAGTATCTGATTGCGCTCTTGGTTCAGTGTGTATTCGGCGGGCTGGAAGCCAAAGAACTTACCCGCGATTTCACCTACACCTAGATCATCCATGATTGGGTCTTTACGTTTAGTTAATGCACCTTCGTCAGCAAAACGTCCTGCCTTGAGCATATTTCGGAACGCCGCTGGTAACGCACTTTCCACTCCGCGTTGGAACTCCCCATCCATCATCTGATCGTATCCGCGCTTGATTGATGACGCGTAGCCATAGAACGGGCCACCAAGCGTCGAAACAATTGTCTTCTCCATTGATGGGTCAAAGTTATACCGATTCGTCTGTAGGATTAGGTTAGATAGCCCAATACGCGATGCGACATCTACTTCTGCACCGAGAGTAGCGAGTAACTCGTTTACACCACCCTTGTATAGACCCTCTCCAATGTAAGTACGTAGCATTGTTTCCGCGTCTGGCTCGTCGTCTTCCAAGAACAACGCATTGGTCAAGGCCAACGCCATACCAGTAATTGTTAGACCCTGTACGCCGGATAAAGCTAATACAGAAAGTTGTGTGCCGATAAATTGGCGTCTGGCTACCCTTCGTTGCTCTGGAGTCAATCCCTGCTTGTTCAGAGCGGCGAGACCAGCTTTCATTTGCGTATAGTACATTTGAATACCATACGTCTTATACATCATAGCAACGCGCCCTAAGCTGTTTTGGGTAATAGAAGGTGCTGTTGCTAACACCGAACCACCGTTAGTTTGTTGAGTTTCATACAGCGCGTTTTCTACAGCCTGCGCCTGCAAGTCAGCCTCTGAAATATTGGGGTTCTGTGCTTTAAGATACTGTTTTTCGTTTAGGTATGTAGCAACAAGCGATACTTGTCTGTTCATACGTTCACCCAAATGAAACGGCATCGCACCGACCGCTTGAACTCGTTCAAGGACAGTGTTGTCTTTACCGGACTGCTCTAACCCAAGAGAGTCAAAGAAGAACGAACGATTTAACAGCCCTCGCCGCATAGATGTTTGCACTAAGGGCAACATTTCTTCAGCGAACTCTCTCTGCTTATCGGTTAGCTCTATGTCATCCCGCATAATCAACGTACCGTCTTCCGTGACGGTGTAGTAGTTATCCATAGATGGCATAAAACCTTTAGTCTTGTTTTGCCGTTTACCGACCATGACCGATTCTTCGGTGCCAGAACCAAACACAAACTTCATGGCGGTGCCAGTATGTTGGAACGCATCTTTGTATGAAGTTTTGCCCGCCATAAACGGTACAACAACCATAGGTATTTGGAACAAGTTAACGATAGCGGACGATACGTTGAATCCTAACGTACCCATAAATGCAAAGCGGTTGGCACCTCTGGCGAATCTTGCCCAGAAAGTGTTTGGCGGATTGATCGCAAACTCTGCACGGGATTCTGTTTCTTCGCGTATAACCTTAGCAAGGGATGCGCGTGACACACCTTCGATACGTAGCTCGGGACTTTCTGGGTTGATTTGATTGTCTATATTTGTGAGTTGCGTGCGTATCTTCTGCGCGTATTCAAGACGCACAACCTGACGGCTTAGGTCATATGCCTTATCACGGAACGCCCCAACCGCGTCACGGTCGAAACCTAACGTACCTTCTCGGCTCTTTAATGACTTAGCAAAAGCTGTTTCTGGGAGTGTGTCGATAAACATTTCCAAGAACTCTTGCTGTACCTTTGGATCAACTCCGTTGGTTTTCAGTATTTTCAACGTCTGCCCAACAAAAGATGTTGGCGGTGCATTAGAGAAATTCAGCTTCTTCTTATCGTCAGTGGTCTCGTACTTAAACTCACCGTTGATTTTTACGGTTGTCGGGTCATTCGCTAGTTCAGCAATAGCCGCGTTGCGCTGTCCTTTCGATTCAAACGCACGTTTGACGGGTTCTGTCGTTGGCTCGCCATCAATACCTACGCTCTCGATGCTGTACTCTAACCAATAGTCACCTTTACGTGTTAACGGGAAGTAAGGCTCGATACGCCCCTGCTCCAACAGCTTTCCAAATACTTTTTCCTTCAGCGTTTTTCTTTCCGCTTCTGTTATCGGTTTACCTGTATCTTCGTTAACCATACCGTCAATGCGTCTGTTGATTACATCTTTTAATTTCTCGTACTGTCTCTTGTACGAGTCACGTAACTCTACATATAACGCTTTGCCTTCGGCATCTAGTTGATCGTACAGTGACTTTATTGCACGGTACTCAGTCTCCCTACCTTTATACTTATCGATGCTCTTTGTTGGATCGATTTTAGCTAAGGTGCTTTCATAGACCACATCATCAAACGCCTTGCGGTTGTTTTTATTGCCTTTTTGCCATTTGATAATAGCGTTTAGCGTTGCGTCTAACTGCTTGTTGGCTATGTTTATAGCACCTTCTTGTTCTTCCAAAAGCTCGTGCATACGAGCGCCTTCGGTAATTTTGAGCTTACCAAGTACATCAACAAATAGTGCTTGCGATGGTAGGGTCATCAGGGCACCGCGACGCAACTTATCCGAATTTGGCCCACCTGCGGACTTTAAGAAGTTAACTACGGAAGTAGCAAATCCGTCCCGGGATACAGCGTCTCGTATTGCACGTGATGATCTGTTAACAGAAGTGGCTACACCGTTAGCAAACTCAGCAACTTCTTTTGGACCACCTTTAGTTAAAGGTAGGATGTCTGCATTTCTAGACTCAGGAGCCGGTGCCATGATGTTCTCGATCATACGATCAAGCTCTGACAACTTACGGTCAACTGTCCCATCACTCACCGGCTTTGTAGACGCACCGAACAGTCTACGCAGGAAGTTCATCACCGCGCTTGTAAAACGATCCAATGCGCTAAACGTGTCACCCTTTGGCGCAATACTCGCTAACTTAGTGCGGAACTCTGGGTTACTCATTGCTTCGGACACAAACTCATCTAAGTTTGTTGCACCGTATGCGGTATCCAACTTGTCTTTTACAGACTCAAACAACTTAGTTAGCTGTTTGGTCACTGGGTGTGACTTGTTAGCCAACGTTGCCGAAACCGCCGCGTGGGTCATTTCATGTAGCACTGTGTGTACATTCATTCCTGCTTCGGCATCGAGACGGATGGTATTAGTCTTAGGATCAAAGTTACCCGCTTCTTCCAAGTTTTCTACAACTTCGACCTTCGTAGTACCAACGACTTCGGCTAACTTGGTGACGGCGTTACGTACTTGATTGTTCTGAGTTGTGGAAGCAATACGCATTAACGCAAGAGGTAAATTACCATCCTGCAATGCGATAATCACTGCTGGGTGTATAGGTACAGAAGACGCCCCCACTGCATTTTTAGGTAAATTAAGTAGGTCATTAATAACGTCTAAAGCCGCGTTTATAGAGGCCGCTTCACCATCAAGCTCGTCAAATGTAATAAAATCGCCGTCTCCAACGACATCAACTTTATCTTCAGCCTCGGCTTCAGCGACCTTACCTTCAACCGTAGTTTCAGCTTCAGCTTCTCTCCGTTTTTGTTCTTCAATAGCGGTTAATTCAGCCTCGGTATCTGCTATCTCTTCGAGTTGCAACTGTCGTTTTCTTTGCTTTTCTCTTTGTTCAATACGTCTCTGACGTTCTTTAGCCGCTAACTTGTTTCTATATATTCTAGCCGCACCGGATTCTGGTTCTTCCAAAGCAATTCTACGTGTTTCATTTGCATCCAACACAAGCGCCATATCTGCATAACGTTTAGCGCGTTTTAACATGAGTGCTTTGACTTTTGGACTCATGGCGCCGAGAACGTATGATTGAGCCGCACGAGCCGCACGTAAATTACCGAGTCCTCTGAACACTTCTGCTTCTAATTCTGATGTCGTGTCATCTAGAGCTTTAAATATGTCACTGTCTTTACCCGCAGATTTCGCCGTAGTTGCTTGATATGATCCTTGACCTTCAGCGCCAAAAGCAGTGTCAAACGCGATTAATTCAACAACGTCTTCGATCCTAGCTTTTTTACCAAAGTACATTCGTGCCGCGTTGATGTTTCGATTTTCACCTGTTGTGGTGACATCAAGTAACGCCGCATCCGATGTTTTAGATTTGCCTGAATGTAAAGGGTCGTTAACGTTATCAAAAAGTAAGGCGATCTTTGTTTTATCGGCATCCGTAGCGACTGATTTAATTCTTTTAGATTGTGCCTCAAAGAAGTTCTTACCCACTTCTTCTCCGTCTTTTGTAATGCCCAAAAGCGGCACTTTCAGATCACCTGTCGGCGGCTCGCCTTTCTTATCATCTTTTCTTCTGTAGCGTGACGTTTGAGCTTCGCGTAACTTCTGGTCAGCTTCGGTAGCCACTCGCATTGGAGTCCGTTGCGATGTTGTTTTTTCCTTAGTTTTTTCAACGTCTTTTCTACCCGCGTCAACCTGACCGAACTTATCTAAAGTAGCGCCAGCTACAGTCGTATCTTTTACAGTAACGTCTTTACGTGTGGTAGTTGACTCCGCTGGCGCCGGGGCTTCGGTGTCGGCTTTTGGCTTGCGGGTAGTCTTAGCCTTCGGCAACGGCTTGACGGCCTGTATAGTCTCTGCGGTCTTACGACGAGTGACTTTTCGCTTTGGCTTAGCAGGTGCTTCTTCTAATGCACCTCGCTCATCTCTTTCTCTATCAACAACGTCTGTAGTGTCGCGCTCAGTATCCTCCAATCGTGTTGGTTCAGGTGTCGTAGCTCGTGCGGCACGTTCAGGTTCGGGTTCGGCTTGTCTTCTTCTAGGACTTGGTTCACTAGCTTGAACGCTAGCTCTACTTGTTTCTGGTTCAGGTTGTCTAGGTTCGACATCTGCTTGTTCCTCCACTTGCTGTGGTGTAGGGGCTTGCGCTTCAGAACGCACGCGCTGTCGGGCATCGAACATTTCCATTTGCCCATCAGGTGTTCCCTCTAGGAATTTAGTAATTTTAAATTTAGTTCCTTCGGTAACGTTGAGGTTGTTTGCAAACTCTGTCAACTGTGTACGCACAAACCTAGCATCTTCTGGAATAGACATATCACGACCTTCGACACGTTTGCGTACAGGTGCCGCTGTCGGTATGCCGAGGTCAGCCATTACCTTTTTAGTAACAACTTTAGGTTCAGTTTCAACGTCGCGAGATGCAGAAGCAGTGCGCCCACGTGCTATATCAGTTTCTTTAGGAGGTTGTCTACGCACCCCTCCACGAGGCCCAAATATTTCTGCTTGTTCAGGTTCTCTTGGAGGGAACAATTCTTGTTGTGCGCGCTGAGTTGATTCTGGAACAGTAGCGCGTGGGCTCGGTACAGGGGCAGTAGCACGACGTGGCACTCCACCACGAGGTCCAAATAGTTCACCCTGTTCTTCACGTTGCCGACGAGCCTCCGCTTCTGGACGTGTTTCTACACCTTCTAATTCTTGCTGTTGGTCAATATACCGTGCGCGTTGTTCAGTGGGTCTAGTTGATTCAGCTTGAGCACGTTCGCGTTCCAGTGGGAACATTTCTTGTTCGTCGCCGATTCTTCTGCGTGCCTGCTCCTCAACCATAGGACGGCCAGCTTCAGCTAATTGACGGTCACGTTGCACTTGCTCTGCTTCAGCGCGTTGTGCTTGCTCTACCGCTTGCGCTCGACGTGTTGCTTCAGCTTCCTGCTCAACACGCTTACGGCGGCCTGCTTCGACAGCTTCTTGTTCACGTCTTCTAGCAATTGCTTCAAAGTCGCCTTGAGATACTAATTCTTGCTCAGATGGTGGTCCTTCAAGACGTGGCACCGCTTGTGGAGATGGGGCTTGTCCTTCAAATAACTCACCTTGACGTGCTTTAAACTCATCAATTTGTTCTTGAGTTAGTCCAAGTTCTGCGCCAAGTGCGTCAAGCTCTTGTTCTTCTTGTGAAGTTAATCGAGTCGGTGGCTGTTGTTCTTGTCCAAATAAGTCACCTTGTCTACGTTCAGCAAGTGCACGGCGCCGAGCAACTTCTTCAAAGTTACCTTCAGCAATTAGTTCTTCTTCGGTTTGCGGAGCAGGTAGCTTCGGTACGGCTCTTTCTTGTTGAGCGCGTTGATACGCCGCTAATTCCTCTGGAGTATTAGCTACTGACCCATCAGGTAGTGTTTGTGGTTGGAACCCCGTACCGCCCGGTAATTGAGCTTGTGGCGCAGGAAGTCCTAATACTTCTGTTTCTGCTTCTGTAGGTGCTTGCCTTTCACTTTCTGGAGTGCGTGCACGGCGACCTGCAAACGTATCAACGAGTGCCTGTACAATGGCACCTGCCCCACCACCAATAGCTAAAGCTTCTCCGACCCCACCGAAAGTATCTTGAGTGGGATCATAAACACCTTGTTGAATGAGGTTTTGTGCAATCTCTGCGGCGGCTTCTTGTGCGGCCTCTAATCCACCAGTTGCGGCGGCGTTACCAACACGATCACTAATCTCACGCATAGCACCTGCGCCGATTCTGTCAGTAATTCCACCAACAACTGTATCGCTAAGGTTATCAATCGTATCGCCAACAACAGGCATTTTGAGTGCTTTAGCAATACGACCTAAAGGTGTTACTTCTAACAAACCAACAGGTGCGGCCATCAACGCGGCTGTACTACGTTCTTCTTCAGTAGCACCGGCTTCACGAGCACGTTCAGAGGCTTCACCTGCGGCGGCACCAACACCTAACGCGGCGGCGGCAGGTAGGGCGGCGGGGCCAAGTAATACAGTAGGTATAAAACCAAGAATAGAACCCACACCTTGTGCGAGTTTGTAAGTTGTAGACTCTTTGTCACCGCCTTCAGGAGTTATTGCGTCAGCGGCTTCTTGGATGACTTTTCGTGCGGCGGTTTCATTACCTTCGTCAAGCAACGTAGCGGCACCGAGAGCGGCAGTTTCAAACAGTCCAACAGCACCGGCACTAAGCCCGCTTAGAATGTTTTCGCCAAATCCAGCTTCTTCTTCTCTGCCATACTTTTCAAAATAAGAAGCTAGTGAATCAGTTTCTTCTTGAGGTGGAGCAGAGGTTGTAGGCGCAGTTTCTTCAGCTAGCCGTTGTCGTAACGCGCCAATGATTTGTGCATCAGTTGCGTCTGTTGGAGCTTCAACGTCATAAAGCCTACCACCCGGACCTCTTACTTGATACTGAGCCATAGCGCCCTCTTAACGTATTACTTGAAATTGCAATGCATCTATACGCTCGTTAATTCGAGCTTTTTGTTGAGCGATATCATCCAATTGGTTTTTGTATTTGCCGTATACTTTTTGTTTAATGATATCCATCGCATCTTGTAATTGTTGTGCTCTTTTTGCGTCGCCTTCTTCAAGGGCCGTTGAAAACTCTATTTGAAGTTGTTGTAACCCTATGTCGGATTTAAGGTCATCAGCAATATTAGCTTGTATTTTTTGCTCAACATCTTGTGCCCGAGATAACTGACCTTCCAATTTAGTTTGATTCGCTTCAGTTGCAATAAGTTGGTTAGTTTCAGCGCGAAGTCGATTTGCTTCTCGTTGCGTTTCATTTTGAGCGTCAGCGATTTCTGTTTGGCTCTTGATCTTAGCGCTTGCAATATTTTCATTGCTTGTAATCGTTGCAAAATCACGACGTTCCGCCGAGGCTGTCGCTTCCGCTTTAGCTTGTGCGGCTAAATCCGTGTCAGACATACCTGTACCAGCAGTGATACCGGAAGTTCTTGCTTTCTCACCAGCCTCAAATGCAGGCTTACCTGCTTCAAATACGTCAGAACGAATGTCACGAGACTTGTTGATTAAATCTTCGATCTTCTGTTGCCGTGCTTGCATCAATTGTGCTTCAGCCGTTTCTTGACGACCACGTGCGCTTTCACGTGCAAGCCCTGCTGTGCGGAATGTAGAGCCTAAGTTTGAACCTTGTGCGCCCAATAAGAAGCTTTGCAACCGTTCTTTGGCAAGACGTTTCGGGTCCATACGGCGTTCTTCTAATGCTTTACGTTCTGCGATAATGCCTTCAAGCCCTGCACGTTCTTCTGGTGAAAACATCTTATATTTAGCCGCTTCATCTCGCATGGCTTGTGCTTCCGCTAATGGGTCACGGCCAATCTGTGATGTTACAGCGTCACGCATACTTGTACGGAATGCATCGTCAGCAGGGCGTTGTCCTGTGCTTTGTACAATATCTTCTCTTTTTGTAGATGGAACAACTGGCGCAACAATTGAAGCAATACCACTAGGTTGTTCAGTCTGGTCTGCTACACGTTCTTCCAAACGAGCGACACCTTCCGACTCCCCGATAGGTACAGTAGTAACACCGTCATCTAGATAATCAGTTTCATCTTCCGTGGGTACAGGAGGTCGTTGATTTTGCCGTACTTGTGCCGCTGTTGGCCCTCGCATTGTTGGGGTTGCCCCTGCGGCAATTTGCGCGTCAGGGCTTTCAAGTTGACTTAACAATGTGTCTTCAGAGACAGGCATGTTTTCACCGCGAGTTTGGTTTAATCTCGCTTGTGCAGGACTAGATCCAACGTATTCAGGTTCTTCGCCGGGTTCAGATAAACCTAATACACGTCCTAAACGAGACGTTCTTATCGCTTCTGTAGTATTTTCTAAAGCCGCCGCTGGTAACCCTACAATTGTGTCGTAAGCGGCGGCGGGTAAATTACCCACTTCTGTCCCTGCACGGGCTAACGCTCGACGGTCATTAATTTTTTGCAGTAATTCTTTTTTAGTACGTTCTGGTAACGCTTCAAAAGAAGCGCGGGAAGTTATTCCAAGCTCTTTTAACTCTTTCTCTGTCAATTCACCTATAGCTTCAGCATCGAGTGAATCATAGATTGAGCCAGTGCTAGGACGGCGTAACATTGGCGTTAACCGCCCTTGTGCACCTTGTACCTGAGACCCCTGCGGACCAGCAAAACCAACGATACCCCCACGCGCCATTTGCGCCATATTCGGCGCAGGTGCAGTAGCAATACCTTGATTAGCAACGCGTTTTAAATTGTTTTGCGATTTGATTTGTTGCTGTTGCATAGTCTTACCGACTTGCGCGGCAAGTTCATCTTTAGTCATTTGCATCAACTCAGCTTCGCGCTGTTGTTTGACGGTTTGCGGGTTCTGTTGCATTTGCATTTGCATATTCCGCATGGCGGCTTCTTTATCAGACTTCAGTTTCTGTAACGCGAGCAGGTCTAACAACTCTTTCTTTTGGTTATACGACTGCATTAACCGCTGTGGGTTACCGCCACTAGCTGTAATACGCTGTTGAATCTGTTGGTCAATTCCGCCGTTCATCATGCTCTAATCCTCACTCAGGAGCGCCGCCCGCAATATCTTCGTCTTCATCCAATGGCAACCCTATACTGTTTTCTGGCGTGCTACCATCAGGGTTCGTCATTCCACTGCCACCATCGCCAAAGATAGCTAAAATATCATCCAATCCGCCGGTCGCGCCGCCAAGCAAATTCAATAGCTGAGTTAACTGACTAGGCTGTTGATATGTGTAAGACTGCGCCGCAAGTGGCAATCCTTGTAGCAACGACTGCTGGTACTGAACTTGCTTATACGGGAAGTCACGTTCTTCTTTAAACTGTGCGTAATCTGCCGCAATGCCTTCAGATTCGATATCGCGCTGTTGAGCACCCAAATCGGCTTGCTTAGTTAAAGCCGCTAAACCGTATTGGTTTGCCAAAGTCTGTGCTTCTTGTTGCCTAGCTTGCTCTTTGTCAAACCGGTCCACTGCTTTGTCGTACGCTGTTCTATACCCTTCACCAGTAATACCGGCAAGGTTCTGGAGCATATTTCTATTAAGTTCAGACTCCATAATAGCTTGGCGTGACCCACCAAATGCACCGGCTCTAGTCAACCGTCCCGCATCTCCAAGGCGAGTAATTTGCGCCTGACGACGTGCTTCATCAATCTGGGGCTGTAACGCCGCTTGTAAGTACGGATTCATGTACTGTTGAGCAGTTTCAGCGGTAAAGGTGCTTGGTGTAAATGTACCCATCTGATCTGTAGGAATAGTTAACCCTGCGATACCAGAAAAAGCCGCTTGTTGTGCCGCCGATTCACCTGCTGTAAGTGGCCCGGTGTATGCTTGGTAGTCCATGTTTGCTAATGCTTCGCCTTTGCCAAGCATATCGGTGACATAAGGACCAACCCAATTAGATAAAGAAGACTCCGAACCTGTTTGTTTACCTAAAGTAGGGTCGGCTCCAGTCTCAGTACCTGCGGTTGTTGTAGTTGTCGAATCTAGTGGGTCTACCATAATTACCTCACGCAGGCATAAACTTGTTAGGGTTTACTTGCTTGCCTTGTTGTGTTGTTCCAGTACGTGCTTGACGGATATTATCCATCATACTATATAGCTGTTGCGCGCCTGCGTTTGAATTACCGTTACCTAAATGGCTTACGACATCCGCAGGGATTACAAACTCGCCATCACTGAGTGCGGCAGGTTGTTGGTTGTCAATCGTAGCAGGCACTTTATCGGCCATACCATCAGTCGTCCCACCCAGATAATACCCTTTTGTTTGATTTTGCATTTTGTTTTTATCTCTATCAAACATAAGGTCTTGTTGCCCATACAGCCCAGTAGGTCCGCTAGGTCCGCCTTGCCTAGTGGGTCCACCACCAACTAACTTTGCAACTCCACCCCGTGCCATAGCTTGTGTTTGTTCAGGAGCACTGACTGTGCGTCTCGCGGGGTTTGCGCGGTTCAACATTGCCAAACCTTCGGCCTGTCGTTCTGCTTGAGCACGTGCTGACTCTGCTTGGTCAGGTGCGGAATACTTAATATCACTAAAATATCGGCGGCCACTACTACCGGCGCGTCTATTCGGGTCATACTGATACTGTTGCAATAAAGCGTAGTCTTCAACGGATGCAGGTTGAGAGCTTTCAGGGACAGCGGCACGGACAGCGGTATATTTAGGGATGCTACCTTGATAGCCAGTGGGGCGGTCATCAGAAGAATCGGTGTCGATAAGACCGAGCAACCCTGCAATAGACGCAATCCCTGACGCTGTGCCTGCAATACGCCCTGTGTCAATATTACCTTTGTCGTCGGTAATTAGGCCATACAGATCGTCAAGTAACCCAGAACCGCCAGACCCACCAACAACATTTGTATCGGTAACGTAATCCCAAGCTTGGCCGCCCCAATCGGTAACGGTATCCCAATCAGGAATAAAACTGTCCCAGAAACTAGATTCTTCCGGCGCGGTATACGGATTGCTATCTATAGTGCTAGTGTCGTAGTAAAACTCGTCTTCGTCACCCATTACTTACCCTCCAACAAACGCAACAGCGCATCTGTAGTATTATCTACTTGCCCACCACTTGCATAGGGTGTAACAAACATTCTTTCCTGTTGTGGAGTTGCAAAAATACTTTCTCCACCGATATCGTAAACATAACCTATTCTAGCAGGATCAACAGATTTTACCTCTTGTTGTTGCCCACTACCTCCAGCCTCTGCGTTTAGTAACGATAATAAAGTATTTGTTTGAGTTTGGCGACGTAGGTCTCTACCCATACCGGAAATTAAACCTAAAACACCACCAATGCCTTCACCTAAACCTTGCCCAAGCTCTCCCAGACCTTGTTCTAACCCACCAACTTGGTCTCCAATGCCACCAACGGTACCTTCAAGCCCAGTGAGTTGGTCACCAAGACCACCGACTTGATCCCCAATACCGCCAACAGTGCCTTCTAACCCCGTGAGTTGGTCACCCAAACCACCAACGGTACCTTCAAGACCTGTTAGTTGGTCGCCCATTCCCCCTACAGTACCTTCAAGACCCGTGAGTTGGTCACCCAATCCAGTTCCAATGTCGCTAACGGTACCCTCAAGACCCGTGAGTTGGTCACCCAAACCACCAACGGTGCCTTCAAGTCCAGTAACTTGGTCAGAAATACCACTAATATCGCCGTAGATATCCTCAAGTCCGGGCACAACATACGTGCCAATAGCACGTCTTTGGGCATCTTCTCCAAACGAACCAATAAATTGTTGTACTTCTTCGTCTGTTGGGTCGTAGCGATACCGCCCAAAGAAATCTCGCACTTCTTCTTCGGTTGTGCCGAACGGGTCAAATATGTCTTGATAAGTCGGTAAGGTTTCAGATTCGTTAAATTGCCCTGTGTACTGTAGGGCTTCTTCGTCTGATATTTGATAACCCTGTTGTGCCGCCGCTTCTTTTACTTCGTCGATGTCGATGTAACGTGGGTCAACATATTGTTGAATCGCGGTTTGTGAGTCTAAGTCAGGGTTGCTACCGATTGTGCCCAGTACATTTACAACGTCTTCATCTGTTGGTGTGTACGCTCCGCCCCATGTAGTAGCATCTTTAGAGATAATGTTGTTGTAGTTTTGTATCGCATCTACGTCGTCGGTCTTGAATATGTCAGCGGCTTGTTGAACAGGTGCATTATTGTTTGTATTTCGTGCAACAGACACCGCATTTCTTGCAACATCAAAGAAGTAATCATCGAGTCCTGTCGATTCTTGAATAGCCGTTCGCATATCTTCTTCGGCTTGAGACAGGGAAGTTAACCACGTAAATGGGTCTTTTTTGATTTCTTCTCGTACATCTACAGTTTGGAACGAGCCTTCTACAGTTTCGAGTGCGCCTGTATCTGCGCTCCACATTTCGTAGTCTGGAGTCTTAGTAGAGCTTGCAAATGTTACTTCCCCTGTTGTTGGGTCGGTAATCACTCTACCGCTTACTGCACTGCCACGAGAGGTAGCGTCACCAATTGGGCGTACATATCCATCTAACGAGTCAGGGATAGTAATAGTTACGTCAGCATCTGGGGATGTTTGTTCATATGCTTTAGAGTCAATATCGTAACCAAGCGCATTTAGCTCTGACTCTATTTCACCAATCGAGTACCCACCAGCTTTGTACTTATCCATGATATCCAACACTTCTTGTGGAAGTTGTTGGGCTGTTGCGACCTTTAATTTGTTGATATCCCAAGCATTATCTAACGCGGCTTGTAGTTCTAGTTCTTCAAGCTGTACGTCAGTCACTCGCATGAAGCTATCGACTTTATCTCCAGTTACGTCTCTCAACGCGGATAAATCGTTACCGTATACATCATCAAGTTGAGCAAAAAATTCTTTTGCTGAGTCAGGAGTTACAGCCGCTTTACCAAGAATACCTGTGCGGTCAATTGCTTCCTCGTAGATTCGTTGCCGTTCTGAGTCAGCAAGTTGTTGGTTTATCTGGTCTATTGCTGTAGCGGAATCGGCATTAGTAGGTAGTTGTTGCTCTTTACCTTCAGTCAACCAGTGGTCATACGCATCGATATCATCCGCTAAACCGTTAACTTCTTTATATTCATCTGGGTCAAAGTTGGGGTCCATGCCTTGCACGAACGACTCTTTGAGTTTTTCGTATGCGGGTTCTAATTTTTCGTCTATCTGATCTGCTTCGCTTTCAAAATTTTCCATTAAGGAATTATAGTCTTCGGTAAGATCAGCAAATATTTCTTCGTACTGAGCGTATTCGTCCGCTGTGGCCTCTAAATTCGGGTTGTAATAATCATTGATACGAGCATCAAATAAAGCCACTTCATCATTGTAATCATTAATAATTACTTCAGCATCGGCGATAGATATTGTGCCTGCTTCTACACCATCATACGCGGCCTGTGCTTGTTGCTGTTTTTCTGTCAGCAACGCTAATTCTGTTTCGTACTCGTTTTCGTATCCACGATAGCTTTCCAAGGCCGCAGTTCGTTGTTCTGTATTAGTTTCAATCTCGGTGGCTTTGGCTGTTAAAGACTCATACGCGGTATTGGTTTTGGTAAAATTCTCTTTTACGTCTTTTAAATAAGTGCCGAGTTCTTTATTGCCGTATTTAACAATGTCCCTCATTACCGCTTCTTCAATGTTACCTCCGGTTACATACGCCTGCATCGACGAGTTAACCATGTCCATAACAAGAGCAGATTCGGCTTCGGTAAATTCGTTGTTAGGGTCAACTTCTTTGAGTAGCTCTCCACCCAAATAAGAACTAGCGGCTACAGCGGCAACAACGTTTTCATCAACATCTCTGCCTGTAACAGCAGACGTTACAAGTGTTTGCGCGGCTTTGTAACTAGCGATCTCTCCGGCACTAGCTGTGCCGTCTTGCATTTTATCGCTGATACCCGCAAAGTAGTCTGACTGTCCCATAATATGTGGGACGGATGCCGTCGCACCGCCCATAAGAAACGCTTGTACGGGGTCTCCGCCCATTATGGCGACGGTTGTAGCTCGCCCTGCACTTTGTCCGAGTATGTTACCCGCAACTTGAGAGCCTGTACTTGAAGCGACGGAGGAGCCTACACCGGCACCGACTTTAGCGCCGATTTGTGAGGCAACGTACGCTTTTGCGGTGCCTTCTAAAACATCTCGAATATCACCACCTTGAGCGGCTACTGATGCGCCTTGAATAAGGGGTACTGCCCACGCATTACCAGTTGCAGTTGCGGCAATAGAAGCAACGGTTACAACTAACTCATTACTTAAAACGTCTTTAGATACATCTACGACAGGTTGTACAGCGGTATCGTCAAGCCAACTACCAACGTCAGAAATGGAATCGCCAACATCATTTAGTCTCTCCTTAGCCCACCCCATCTTTTAGCACCTCGCTCAAATTTGTTTCAGCTACATAAGTGCCAAGGTCAGGATCATCTGCTGGAGATACCGTGGTAATATTTTGAAAATAGTTTTCAATGAATTTTTTTGTTTTTTCGTCGCTAAAGTATGTTTTAGCGTACTTATACCCTTCTTCGTATACAGCGGCGAGTAACACCAATATACTAAAAATGTAAGTTTTGGGGGAATCAGCGGTTACTGTGTGGTACACGATTTCCGTGTTATTTTCTTCAGGAATAAAAAATAAAAGTGTATTATTTGCGCGGCGTATCTGATACCCCATTTCAGGCGTAAAATTAATAAACTTCTTATATACCTCAAACGGAACATCTACTTTATCGCGTTTGTAGTGCTCTTCAACAATATCTTTTGCAGACATACGTTTCTCAAGCATATCTTTCATCATCTGAGTGGTTTGTTTTTCAGACAGCTTTAACGGCTTCATCGCGCCCACCAATGTTATCTGGATGAAAATTGTCTTTGAACAATTTTAGATAAGGAACCCACCCACCTACCAGCACGCGAAATCCCAAACGGGTCAAATCTGCCCACGTGCTAGGGTACCAGAACAAACGTTCCTCTCGTAGCTTAGCGAACACGTACCCAAAACAAAATCTCCAAACGTAGATAAAGTTTTTTGCGGCAATGCGGTTGAGTTGTTTTTTCGGGTAGCCCATATGGTTCCACACATCCATAGCGAGACTTTTATGTCCGATTTCTTCGAGGGAGTGCCATTTGTACAAATTAAACTCGCGACTGTCCCTGTCTTTATAGATACGCAAAAATCCTCTGGATAGCTCAGAAGCGCAGTGTTCAATTGAAACCATTGCACCCAACCATAAACGACTATTCGGGCGTTTTATTAGGCGTTGAGTCTTTTCGTACTCAATATCTTGAAGTTCCTTTAGCCCTTGCCGTGTATTGTGAGCGGTGTGCGCGGCGGAATGAGACATTTCTTCCTTTATAAAAGAATCCATACGCGCAAGTAATTTGGGGTCATCTACATACTCTTTGTATGCCTCAGTAATGTCACAAAACGCTCGCTCCCACGCAGGAAACAAAATACTCGCCGCGTTGTAGTAGTGCGTAAATACGGGGGAATTATCGCACCAATACTTCATAAATTACTCACATATGACACAGCAACGACAGTAGACGGGATACCGGGGTGAGGTGACGTAGGCGCAGTAGAGTCTAGAGACAACGCCGTACTGCCTACCGCCCAATACATTTCAATGTACTGCCCTGCGGTTAAATCAATGGAAAAGTTCCAAAATACGGGCTGATTTGCATTGCCTTTGATGGTCTGTTGTTGCCCGCCGTAAGATACGTCAGTTCCATTCTTGTTAATCCACGTCAATATCTGCACGTCAGCGGAGTTCGTGTGCGCTGTCTGTAGTGTCACTTGGAAGTTATACACACCATCTGCTGACACAGTAATTTCCGTATCATCAACAATACTAACTCCGTTACCAAGGTACGTATTCTCAAACTCGACAGGATAGCCGGTATTTATCAATGCGGCGGTCTGATCGGTTGTGCTGTAGAACAATCCGCGTGGGAAGTACAGGAATTTGCCCCCGTCATCCGTTGAAGTAATTTCGCGAATAACACCAATCAAACGATTAAAGAACAGACGTAGGATGTTATTGCTCTGATCTTGATACGGACGATCATAGCCTTCAGGAGCGAGCGGTAGCGCGGGTGGCTCGATGCGGTTAAGTTCGTTTGCCATTACCGCCGTCCATCTGGGCGCATATCAATACGCGGAGCGCCTAATTGCCAGTGTACGCCCAACGCATCAGACTCAATTTTCATCGCTAACTGTCGTCCACGCACTCGGGTGTAAATCTGCCCTGTATATTGCTCAACAGGCAACACAGCCGTACGAGTGACTGTAGACGAGTTAGTCCCACCTTCGGACGCAGGATCATTGTATCCAGAACCGGAACTCTTTAGTGGTAGCAACGTCATTGTAGCTTGTGGGCTACCGGCAGTTGATCCGTCAAACGTAATATCCGGCAGTACCCGCCATATAAAGGCAAATTTATGCCCGTCATCAAGGTCAAACTCGGCGGACGAAATATACGCATTAATTGCCGCAGGGGTACCTGTTTCGTTGTCGTCAACTCCAAACTCATGGTTAACTAAATTGTTACTATAAGTAGCGGCTAGCGGGTAGTTACGTAACCCTGAATCCAACCACGCGGTACGTGCCATTGTGCCGTAGTACCAGATATTTTGGACGTAGTTGTAGACCACATAACGATCAACAGTTGACGAATTAGCAGAGCAATAAAACCACCAAATCTCGTGAAACGCCTCATTAGTACCCGCAAATACTTGGTTATATTGAAGATCGTTAAAGTCGTTAAACACAAACTTACGCAGGTCGCAGGGTAATGCCTGTGTCCGCCCATCGTATTTATAGAACTTGTCAATACCCATCCAGTACGCGACACCATTGGCATAAGCGACGGCGTTTTGAGATGCGATAGAAGTGTTTTCACCAACAAGCTGTGCAGTCCACACCGCAGGTGCTCCAACGTACTGTAACGAATACATAGCGGAGTTAGTCCAAACCAACACTTCTTGGCGTGATTGCGCCGCTGTTACAATTTCTGTGCCACGAGATAACCGCAAACTACCTGCTTGGTTTGTCGCCGCAGGAGTCCAGTTTGTTGCGTCTTCTTGGTCTGACCAACGAATCAACATTGGGTCTTGTGTAGCGGTGCCTATGTCGTTAGAGCCAAAACAAAACACAAATCGGCTGATGTCAGAGATTAGAATGTAGTTCTGCACCGTTGGGACGCCAGATGCGCCACCTAAACTAGATAACAAAACACCACGTGTTGTCGCTCCACCTGTGGCATCCCAGTAGTAAATCGCTCCGCCGCGAGGGCCAAAAACCAGATCTTCACCAAAGTTTGACTGACTCCACAAACGTAGTGGTTCTGCTGATGTAGTGCCTACACCCCATGTACCTGCGCCCCACGCACCTGCGCCCCAACCTGTTAAGGGGATAGAAAACGCGGGACCAACATTAATCTGATATGCGGCAGATACACTTCCGCCACCTGTCGCAGAACTTGTAGCATTTGTACCTGCATCGATTGTGTAAGTAGACCCTGATGTGTAGGAGATTTGATATTCGCCGTCGATTGTTAGTCCACCAACTGCACTTGCGCCGCTGAACGTCACAAAATCACCGTCAATATAGCCACCTGCCGCGTCAGTCACTTCAACGATGGGCGACCCTGATGTTGTTTCAAACGGGTCAGTCAGTGACTCTGTAGCACGTAAAGGTGTAATGTCGTTGTAAGAGCCACCTTCTTCTAGATAAAACTTGAGGTTCGTGCCTACGGCAATAAAACGAATGCTACCAAGTGTCACCCACGCCCACAGAGAACGACAAATACCTAAGAATGTAGACGATGAAATACGTTCCCACCCGCCGATTTTCTCGGGCGTGCCTTGGCGAAACCGCACCTTGTCACTCTCAAACCAACCACCCTCGTTTGTGTAGCGGGTATTTTCGCGGTTAACGCCTGCTTTCAACAATAACTTCTTTAGCGCCATGACGTTGCCTTACATTGAATCCCCGAACAAGGGTGGGAATGTTGTTACTTGAATAGCAACGCTTTCTTTCAGGTGTAGCGTCTCACCACAATCGGCACAGGTATCGGCGGCAATCTCATCTTCAGTGAGATCATACCCACAACTAGCGCAGACACGTTCTATATAATGAGCAGATTCAACTGTGTTGTCGTCGAGGTTTCGTGCTTCATACTTAACTTTCATGTCGTACCCTCACAATTGTTTACGTCTGATTATCCATGAAGTACGCTAACTATGCTAGTTTTACTAGCTACGAGTTCCCTCGTATAAACCCCTCCCGTAGGAGGGGTTGCCTTAATCCAT
>Ga0222719_10001199_pt1 | contig 25491 bp, 26 predicted proteins | sample C33_34DmetaG_FD_165039 | JGI IMG/M metagenome (GOLD analysis project Ga0222719, IMG submission 165039) | Estuarine water microbial communities from San Francisco Bay, California, United States - C33_34D | ecosystem: Environmental > Aquatic > Marine > Unclassified | place: USA: California...
ACAAAGGCTTATGTGAATAATATGATAACACTGGTAAATATTTTGGTGTGAAAATTAAACCATCTATGTGATAAGGATATTCGTTTTGTTTGCTAATGATTGAAGAACATGAATCAAAGATAGTATCATCATCATTGGGATATAATTGCTCCTTTACTATGATATCTATTTTTTTGTTGTTATTCGCATTGATTTGACTATTTACTTCTCGCATATAATCATATCTGTTGTGTGTGTCTGGATTCTTTTTATCTGATATTAAAGGAAATTTGATAGTTGATTCCCCTTTTAAAACGTATATATCAAACAATGCAAATACATCTTTCTCAATATTATCCCTTCTTGATGAGGAAAATATCAATTCTCCATCTAATAAGGAATTTTTTAAGGATTCTACTTTGATACCAACCTTTGATACATTTTTTGTATTATTTATAAAGTATGCTATACCCGAATTATCAATGTATAGCAAATATCTTTCTCCATCTGCTTTTTCGGTAACTGCATAATTTTCTTTTATTGATACTACACCATATTCTTCAGGGGATAATAAATTTGATCTTTCTAATGTTATAGGTTTTGGCATCAACAATATAGTTTCTTCATCCCTGAATCTTGGTTCAATCAATGGGTTAATAAGTTTTTTATACTCCGCTATTACATTGTCCTGTTCCGATTTTGTTAATGGCTCCTTAACTTGAGATATTGCTGTTATCATTTCTAATATATTTACTCTATCAATTTCATTTTCAGAAATTATTTGAAATTGGTATGAATATCGCTTACAAGATACTTTTGATCTCTTCATTGTTGGAAATCCTTTTTCCGTTTCTTTTATCATCTTAACAACGAATTTTATGTTATCTGAGGGAACATAAATAATTTCTTTGATTAATTTATAATACTTTTCAGAAAACTCTATCTTTTCGTTTTCTGATATTTTTGATTTATAACTTGAAAACTCAATATCATAGTCTGATAAGGTAAATTGATTATCATATGAATAATTTAAGAACTCCATTTTATTATCATCAACTTCATCATTATTTTCACAATATGTAGATATAGTGTCTATACCAACTAAACAACAAATAACATTTGGATACAATTTATCATATACTTCCAATCTTTCAACGTTGATAGATTGTGCATATTCTTTCTTACTCATGTATTCGTTAAAACTATTGAAATGTTGAACGTTCCATTCTTGATTATTTATAGTTTCTATAAAATACATTTTCTTTACTATTATAATATACAAAATATGCTTATAATATTTCAATTTTTTACATAATTTATTGAATAAGAATTACCATACTCTTTAAACTGAACTACATTGTTTCTATACATAAATCTCATATCTAAGACAAAAGATAATACTTTGATTACATCTATATTCCATTTATCTTCAGAAAAATTACTAACAAATTTTTTGATAACTTTCGCAGAAAACAACTTTTCTATTGTTTCTTCCCTTACAAATGCGATCATTTGTTCTATAATTTCTTTTTCATCATACTCTATATCTAACCTTTCAGATACTAATTTGATAGGTTTTATGTTATTTGATACATTCTCAACAAGAATATATTTTGATTCCAGATTTTGAGATTGGTTCCATCTTAAGTATATGTCGGTATCAACTTTATCTCTTAAATATTCATAAGATGATTCATCTTTTGGAATACTTTTAAGCAACAATTCCATGTTATTATATATATTTTATAAAATCAACTTATGTATTCTTCATTTTTCATTGCAACATAAGTTAATTGTTGAGTGAAATTTGTTTGACGAATAATTTTCTTTTTTAATAGATAGTATTTCATGCTTGTTGAAATTTTACTAGGTTTTATATTTTGATTCAATTTACTTGTTATTGATTTTGATCCGTTACACCCTTCCGATTGATTGTCTCTTTCTGCATTTATAAAATTATTCATCTCTGTTTTAATCTTTTCATGCTCAGTTGTCTCTTTCTGTGAATATATGCAAAATGAAATATAATCATATAGTTGGTTTACTACACTTTCTTCTAACCAGTTTAGATTTACAAATATTCCGTTATTATTTCTTGTATATTTTGTATTATTTGAATGACAAATACGAAATATTTCTTCTATTTCAGTTGATGATAATGCTTCTATACTACGATATATTGTATCTATTTTATCTTCCATAATATAGATACTTAACTATTGATGTTTTTTTATATATCTTCTCCATTTTCTTCTATATCAAAACTTTCGGTTTCATCATAATCAATTTCCTCATCATCAAGTTCCTCTTCTTCTTCTTCATCTTCTTCCTCTTCATCTTCTTCAACTTCGCTATTTTCTTCATTATCTGTAAAAATTTCTTCTTGGTTTTCATCATTAGGATAATCATCATTCTTTTCATCATCATCATTAATAACGTTTTGAATTATAGCTTTTTTCTGTTGTTTTTCAAGTGTTCTTGCTATAATTTGGATTGTTTTATCTTGTAGCAAATACTTGTTACCTAATACTTCAACTAATATTTCCTCTCCTATTTTAATATTCGCAATATCTACTTCATTTAATATACGAGAAGTTGTATTTGGGATCATAATTCTCATTACTACAATGCCATCATATATTCCTTCACACGTTAACCCAAACTGGTTTCTATTCACAACTGTACATTCAAACTTCGAACCTATTGCTGGATTACAAACTTCCGCTTTACATGTTGCCTGATACATAATTGAACTGTTAAAGTGCTGTTTTATAAATTCACCAACTGAACGTGATACCATAGTTAAACTATTTTTCCGAATATATCCATATTTGCTACACTTTTCTTCATATTTTTTTTTCAATTGCTGAATAATTATATCATGAAATGTATTCTCTTTAAATTGATTATTAAACTTAATTTCACTTGGAGTTAATGTAACCGTTGTTTTGAATTTAATAGGAACAAATAGATTTGGTGTATTCATTACTTTATTCTCGTTTTATTATCATATATCATTTTTTCTTAGGTTTATACTCTGGCAAAAAATACAATTTATCGTTCTCATAATAATCGTGTAATAAATTATCACATAACGTCGTTTTATTTTTACTTGCAGTTGTTTGCTTTTTAATAAACTCGTCTCTAATGTTTCTTTCTAACATGTTTTTACACAGTATACCTGTTTTCTTTCCTTTTCCTTCTTGTTTTCTAAATACTTTAAACTCATTCACAAATACATCCTTACCAGCTTTGCTGTTCTTTGAGTTGTTAGGTATTATTAAACCATAACCTTCATTTTCAGGTTTATTTACAAAAATTCTTATTGCTTTTAATTTTTCTATTTGGTCAGGCAATAATATTTGATATTCATTATCTATTAATACAAAACCAGCAAAATATTTCACAAATATATTTATATAACCTATAAAATGATTACCACCTCTATTAATCTCATCTGAACGAATTAAAACACCCACTAACCATAAATAGTTACAAAGATTTGCCAGTTTCTTTTGATTACTAATAATATATTGAATAATAACTTGAAAATTTGATGATGATACCAAAAAATAAAAATCTAATATCATTTGTTTGCTATTTGTTTTCTTATTAAGTTTTTCAATTGTATCTTCAAAAGTTTGTATTGAGTTATTTACTGTTTTTTCATTATCTTGTTTATTTTCTATTATCTCTATTGAATGTATTTTCGGTATCTCATCCTCTATCAAATATATACCTTTATCATGTAAATAAAGCATATAGCCTTTTATTATTTTATTTGGGAATACACATTTGGAAATAACCAATTCTAAAATATTTTGAGGGATTTTGACATATACATTAATTATTTTATATAATTCCTCTAATGATGTCCATCTTTGTTTTTTTGTTTCGATGTTATGTGTTACTATTGATACAAGTGTTTCTATCAATTCATCTGATACTTCAAGTTCTGTAATATTTTTATTGGAACATACATGGCTTACATCATTTTCTCCAAATAGTATTTTTTCAACAGTTCCTTGAGATGTCTTCATTTCTATCTTTCCCATTGAAACAAACTGTTTTTTAGGAAAATGATTTATATACTCATTTAGTTTACAATCTATCGCATTTTGTTTAATTATTTTATTGATTTCTATTGTTGCTTGGATTTTTTTAGATACGATCTCATAAGCAATTTCATCATATGTTTTTCTATTGTTGTCATTTATAACACAGTGTAAAAATATCATTACATTTCTTTCGTCAATAGGTAAATTAATATGCGAGCATTTACGTACCGCCCTTCCTATGATTTGTTCAAAACGATTAATATGATACCATGGGTCTATAATATGAACCTCACGAATATTAAAAAAGGATATTCCTTCACTTGCTTTTTGGGTTATTAATACGATCTTTATATTATCTCCATTCATATTACTGGGTGAATTTATAAGGCTTATGAGTTTATCAAAACTTTCAGAATTATTGCCTGTAATATCTTTATCAGGTGTTGTCAGTATAGCATACTTTTTCCCTTGTAGTTCGTTTGAAACATTGGCACCTTTTTTTAAAAAGGAATGTTTGACACCACTCCTTGTCATACCCATATGTTCTAAAGCTATTGCCATTGGTATAATACCTTTCCATAAAAATCTAGAATATATCAAAACAATACCTTCGCTTTTCTTTACTTTTTCACATATTGTATATAATTTTGTTGCACATCTTCCTAAACGTTCTTTATCTGGATATAAATAATTTTTATAATTTTCGTTATATGTTAATGTCATAGGTTGAGTGTTATGTTTCATAAATACCGAATCGAAATTTGTAGGGAATACTACATTCATTGTCATTAATCCAACTGAAAAGTTATTTTTTTCATCATCATCCTCTTCTATATTTTCATCATCAAAGTTGTCATTTTTTATTTTTTGTAAAGAACCTATATTTGATGGATATACTCCATATTTTATTTGTTTTGCCCAATTTTTATTTGTTATTAAACCATCTGGTCTTATTTTGAATGCAAAAGAATATGGATTATTACTGTCAATATATGATACATATTTTGCTGATAATGTTGCTAATAATACTTTTGTTTTATCATTTAATTGAAATGATGATTTTGGTAATTCTGTAATTTTGGTTCCAGATTCTTTTTCATTTATTAGAATTAACTTAAAAATATCTAATAATTCTACAGTTGTATTATACATTGGTGTTGCTGTCATTAATACTAATTTATTGTTGTTTCCTTTGCTTAAAACACCATTTAAAGCATCATATACTCTTTTGTTTTTATTCGCATTTTTTCGTATATTGTGAACTTCATCTACAATAATTAGTTTATTAGATATATCCATATTTTGATTGTTTTCGTAATAATTTGCGAATTCATCATAACTATATATATTATATCTTTTCTTTATTATTTGTTTAACATCTTTAGATAAATGATGAGATAATCTGTGATATGTATCTGATGTACATTGTTTTATATTTTTAACATCATTGAATATTGTTTCTTTGAAGTTTGTTTTAAGAGATGCTGGTAATATAACAAATACATCTGGTCCATCAAACATATTATGGGCTTTTAAGAAAACTTCTGCTATACTAACCGCAGAACACGTTTTTCCTAAACCAACAGAATGATATAATAATAGACTGTTATGGGAAGAATTAATTGACATATATTTTGATAAGAAATGTTGATATATTGCTTTAGTGAATGTATCTTTAGGGCATTCACGTTTCACTTGTTCTTCAAAATCTTTTATGTTCTTTACCTCTTTATATTCTGGGATTTTGTATTCAAAAGTATCTTTTTCTTTTTCTTTTTCTTTATCTTTTTCTTTATCTTTTTCTTTAGATTTAGACTTTTCAAGTTCGGAACAAAGCTTTTGAATATTTTTGTATGTCTGAGCTGTTTGTAATATTTTTCTGTCTGTAAGTGGATTGATTGTTGGATTTTTTTTCCATTTTTCACAATCTTTCATTGTTATTTGTTTATTAAGAGCCATTTTACTTCATGCTAAAGATATTATTGTTTTATGTACTTGTTTAAATAGCTTGATTCTTTCGTTGTTGTATTGTCTAAGGTGATTTAATACTTCATTATATTTAACCCATTTAATCGCTCTTATTTCTCTTATTTGTTGAGTATTTTGAGGGTTGAAATTAACAGTTTGGTCAATCCCTACAAATTTAGCAATTTGATAAATATGTTTATATAATACGTTATTTGTTCCAAAAAATATTTCTGTAAATTGACCAATGTTCTTTTGTATTTCTATATCTTCTTCCCTAAATTCTGTTTCTTCGTGAAATTCACGTAATGAGCAAGTTTCATATGTTTCTTGAAGTTTCTTTCTGCCTTTTGGAAAACCCCATTCAGGTTCTTGATAATGTGTAAGGGCTGTCTTAAGAATTGTATTAAGTTTGTTCGTTTTTATCAATTCTTCGTAATGAGTTTTGGAATCAATATATTCTTTCGTATTTTTGTTATTACTTTGGCACCAAACAGCTTTCCAGACAATATCGAAATCTTGATTTTTTTTAAGATGTTCTTTTTCAGAATATGTCATACCTGAAAACAAATGTTTCAAATATGATTCATCATTTGGTTGATATTTACCCTTAATGAACTCCATAAATGCTAGACTATCTTTTCGTTGTATCATTAAGTAATACAGTTCTCCATCAATATCTTTATGATAACATATTACTCCTGAACTTATTATTGGTTGTGGGCAATCTTTATACAAATGTCCTACGTTTCCACAATTTTTACATATATATACTGGCATATAAATATTTGTTAGTGATTTATTTTTATACCATATTTACAAATATACTTGAAATGTGTCTAATTATAACTGTATAAGGTTTTTCTCTTTTATGAAAAACTAAAAAATAAATAAATTTTCATTTACATAAGAATAGAGTTATGATTAAATATGATCTATAATGAACGGAAACCTTCATCTAATGAAGCTCCTACATCATCAAACGCATAACCTATTATATCATTTGACATTGTAGAATTAGCAACTGGAACAGCGATACCAACATCAGGAGCAACATTATTATTAGAAACCTCTTCTTTTTTCGGTTCTTGTATTGGTTCTGTCATCATATTTTTTGCTAAATCATCTGCGTTTTTTTCTTGCATTTTAGACTTATGTTCAGTCATTTCTGTCTTTTTTGATGCTTCGGAATATGTAAGCATTGACATTAAAGATGAAAATATTACAACTGTAGAAATAATTATTATGAAAGCAGTTATAATGTACCCATACCACCAACAAAGACCTGATTTGTTTTTATAGGATGAAATACAAGTTAATTCAAATAGAGATAAAAGGATGTATGGGGTTGTATAAATTATAATAACAAGAATGGTAAACATTCGCTGACCCATAGTCATTTCATTATTGGTAAATAAAACAGTCATACAAATTGCGATGACAGCACAAAAAATCGCGATACTCGCATATTTAGATTGGTCAGAACCAAAAAAGATATTTTGCATGTTCATTTTATTAATCTTCACAGAAAATAAATTTTTCTTGACATAAAAAATTGATTTATATATTATATAATAATATTTAAAATGGGAATACCATATTATTTTCATACGTTAACAAAATTGTATCCGAAAATATTATTATCAACTCTTCCGAAAAACATTGATATATTTTCAATTGATTTTAATGGCTGCATTCATCCAGTTGCGAATTCTGTTAACATTGATAAAAATGGTAATATTAATGAAATCTTAGATTCCCTATGGACAAAAACAGAAGATTTGATAAAAGTTGTATCGCCAAAAAAAGTTTGCATATGTGCTGACGGGGTAGCACCTCTCGCAAAAATAGTTCAACAAAGAAAACGTAGATATATGAGCTCTTTACAGAAACAAATTGACGGAACTACTAACAAATGGAATACGAATGCTATTACACCTGGAACAAGTTTTATGAAAAGTTTGGATAAATATATGTATAATAAATGTGAAAAATACATATATAATGGAAGTGATATTAATGGTGAAGGTGAACACAAAATTTTCAATTATATATCAACAGAGACAAATAAGAATATAGTAATCCATGGGATGGACGCAGACCTTATACTCATCTCATTAATTAATAAATCATCAAATAATATATACTTGATGAGAGAACAACACGATGATAAAACGATTATTCTTGATATCAATGAACTATATACAGTAATAATTACAGAAATGATAGAAAAATTTGGTATTCATAAAGAAACTGATTTGATAGAAAGTTATTGCGTATTATGTAGTTTGTTAGGTAATGATTTCATACCACATTTAATGACCGTAGGATTAAAAAATAATGGTCATTCTCGTTTAATGAAACATTTTCATGAAGGATATAAAACATATGGATTATTGGTACAAGATGGAAAAATAAATAAAGATTTACTATCATTTTTCTTTCAAGAGTTATCTAAAGATGAGACTGACTTATTGATGAAAGAAACACGTAGATACATTCTATCTAAACCAATTTATGAAAACAAAATTGATCAATTCGCGAAATCACTAATAAATAATAATGATTGTCTTGTATCAAACTGGAAGAAAAAATACTATAAGTATGCTTTTGATATAAATGAAACCAATGAAATTAAAACAGTTGCTCATAAATACTTAGATGGTATATATTGGACATACAATTATTATAAATATCAAAAAATAGATCACAAATGGTATTATCCATATAATACATGTCCAACTATTATTGATATATATAATAATATAAATACACACAATTATTCACCAAATGAGCAAGGAAATTTTTTATCAAATAACGCTCAATTACTTATAGTAACTCCCAAAGCATCAATCGATATACTAGATAGTAAATTAAAAACATTTATGGTTGATGATAAAAAGGAGCTAACTTATATGTATCCAATAGAATATCAAATCATTCGATTTCTAAAAAAACATTTATGGGAATGCGTCCCTATATTGCCAATCATAGATATAGAACACGTTAATTCTTGTTTGCAAGAATATTTGTGATAAGTTCAGTCTTTGTTCCATTTGTATCTAAATTCAAAAATGCCGCCATTTCTCTTAAACTGTCAACATTCAATTTGGACAGTTTAGATTTAGTATATGTATTGTTGCTTGAAACTGAAGATACTTCATTAATTATATCATCAACTAAATCAACATCATCTTTTCTTCTGGTTTCTTGTTTATCATTAACTAAATCCACATCATCTGTTCTTCTTGTTTCTTGTTTATCATCAATTATTATTTCAGTTTTGAAAACTTTTTTCATTTCATCATTTTCCATCTGGTTTACAAAATCTTCTTTAGATTTTTTCATACAAATTGCGGTAACAATTTTATCAAGCCGATATACGGATGTTTCTAATGAAGCAATCTTTTTCCAAAGATAAATAAATAATGAATAAATAGCAAGTAAAATTAAACAATAAACAACATACTCCAAATTGCTTAAAATAAAATCAATCATTTTATCATCTTGATATAAATTATCTTTTATATTTTAATCGCACGTCAAAGATTTTTTGCACTTTATAGCATCTTCTATTAAAGTTTGAGGAAAATTCGTTTTTCTCAAAAGTTCAAGAGCAATACATTGAAAAGAAGGTTGATTTCTTATATTATATGGAAATTTGAATTTATAATCATCTAAAGGGATAGCTATTGTTGATAAATTTTTGAACAATTTAGGATAATCTTTTTCAAGACTTGTTAAACTTCTGAAATGAGTGCTTACAATACACTTCAGAGTAGAGCTGTTTAAAGCTATATATTTACAGAAAGCATATGCCATTGACTCACCTTCAATCGCAACAGTTCCATTTAATGGTTCATCTAAAAAGAATAAAGTATTTTTACCTTCAAATGTTTTTAGTTTTGCTAACATTGTTTGGCAACATTCTGATTCTGCCTGAAAATATGATGATTTACCTATTACATCAGATACTCTCATATATGAATAGATACAATCAACAATTTTTATTTTTGCTTTGGAACACATTACAATTCCTACAGATTGTGCTAATATATAATTAGTCGCGATTGATTTACAATATAATGTTTTTCCACTTTGATTAGCACCACTTATTATGAAATGTTTATCTAATAATACCGGATTAGACACTTGATTACTATCAAGTAATGGATTTCTCATTCCAATTAAAATAGTTGAATCATTCTCTACATAGGTTGGAATGCACCAATATTCATTATGATATAATTTTGATAAAGTACTAACCACATCCAAAGTATACACAATTTCTAATATGTTTTTTAGCTCATCTCTATAAGTTGAACTTTGCCATAATGAAAATACATCGCTTAGATTTCCTTCAGCTAATGAAAAATTATTTATTCTGGTTACTGAACATTTTCTAAAAGGTGACCACACATCTTGTATGTTGTTAAAGATATCTTTGGCAGTCCTAACAAATTTAGCAACACCTTCAATCGCCTTTAGTAAATTCATTCTATTTGTATGAAGTTTGTAGCAAAGGTCTAAATGTTGATAAACCCCATACAAATACATAATTATATATACGATGTACGTTATAAATGAAGTAAATGACATTTTAGAATCAAAAGCAAATCTAATTAAATCTTTAATTGTTATTAAATATTCGCTGAAAGACATTTTTAAAAATGTGTTTTTAAAAAGATAATAAGGCATTAAAAAAACGCTTATTGGTGTCGATAAAGTTATAAGTGGTGTTAAATATATTTTATAACCATGATATATTGATAATATTGGATTATAATAGCATAAATATTTGAAATACCAGTCAGTAGGATACAACATTTCAAACATAGTAGCCTTTTCTTCATCTTTTTCAATTGTCTCTGATAATTCTAATGCCCAATTAACATCATTTTCATATTCAGCAAGAACATAAATAGCATTTTCAAAATCATCACATTGTTTGATAGCAATTTGACGTTCGATTAACATTTGCTTATCAGTAATAGGCGTTCTTATGATATTTCTAATTTCATTTTTAGAACCATTCAATATAACTTGTGATTGTAACCAAATATCAATTTCTGTATCTTCATATATATTAGAAGATATATCTACCCACATACCTTATTTATGTAAAATGAACATATTATATGAAAAAACAAAACGCAAAAATTGATATAAATATTAATCAGTTAATATTGTGTACATATGACAAAACTTGACATCGTAATAATTTTTTATGAAGATAAAATTTATAAAATTAAGAAACAACCATTTGAAAATGAGAAACAATCATTGACACGAGGATGGTTCATAGTTAAAAACAATAAATGTAATCAAGTTGAAACACTTTCAAAGAAATATTTAAATGAACTAAATGGAATGAAATATTAACACTTACAAAACTTTAATACAATAAATACTGCTATCATAGTAGCAAGAAAGTTTATCAATGATACAACAATAATTAATGGTAATATATAGTATAAAATCTGTCCATATAAGGGTTTAATAATTTCAGTTTGAAAGTCAGATGAATTTAAAAGCTCCGTTTTTATAAAATCAATCAAATAATCTTTGTAATTATTATTTTGCGTCATATGTTTTTAAGTTTTCTATATATTCATATTAAAATAGTATGAGTTATAACTCACCGTATAAAAAAGGAGATTTCTTTTTATCGAACAAAAAAAAACAAGAAATATTAGTATTAGATGATGTTGTTATCAAGAATATTTATCGAAAACAAAAACATATTTTTGAAGTTCAAATAAGAGATGAAAAGGATATGCAAACATTTCAGCAAAAAGATAAAGAATGTTATCATGAATTGATTAGAAGTAATGAAGCGTGGTTTCATAACTCATTAGATGAAACAACCATTCAAAGTATGTGGAAACCAAATTACGATATTCAAACATCAACAGTTGAAATTACGTATCCTCTAAATAATCCACCAATGCTTATTTACAATGATGAAGAACAACCAACTTTAAGTGATTTTTGGAATAAATATGATGATGATAAAAATGGAATATTAACAATAAATGTTAAATTAGTATGTATGAAAATAGAAAAAAAACAATTTTCGAATATCTGGATATTGAGAAATATTAATTTCTCAAAATGTCAAAATACTCTAACAAAAGAAGACATTAATGAAATATATCATTTCGATATAAAAAAAATGTTAAATACTATAGACAAACATACAAAAAAACTTGAGAATGAAATAGAAGAATTATCTAATATTAAAAAGGAATTGAATGAACAATATAATGTTTTTTCAAATGAAGTTATTTCTGAAACAATTAATAAATGCCAAGAAAAACTTTTTTATCTCTATAAAATATAAAGTATAAAATGTCTAAAAGCGACAATACCATGGTTCTTATTTTTTCTTTAGTTGTGTTTGTGTTATTAGTTATACTTTTAGTGAATGCTTATAACACAAAATGTCGGTTCGCCGAATATGAGAAATTCAGTGTTAAACATAGTAGTTCAGTTCCAGCGAATGTTCCATCTGTAGCAGAACTTTCAAACAAAAACATAAATTATGATTTAATATCTTCAAGTGGTAAAGGAATTGGTGGTAATGATCCACTTGGAAATTCTGTATTTAATCCAGTTGAAGCAGGTGATACCTCGAAAATGGAAGGTGGCGCAAGTTGTTTTCCACGCGATTCATTAACAAGCGCCGATTTATTACCAAAAGATGCTAGTGAATCTAAGTGGGCTCAAACTAACCCTGCCTCAAATGGAAGTTTAATGGATAACCAATATCTTAATTCGGGATATCATTTAGGCATAAATACTGTAGGAACAAGCCTTCGCAACGCAAACTTACAATTAAGAAGCGAACCTATTAACTCACAAACTGTTGTAAGTCCATGGATGAATTCTACAATTTCTCCAGATACCAATCGCAAAGAACTCGAAATTGGTTCTAACTAAATTTTTATTTTGAAAAAACAATCTTGTCTTCATAGTATTTAACTTTAATGTTTTTTGATAGAACAAAAGTTATTTTTTTATCTTTTTTATTAACGAATTCACATAATTTTGCTATTGATTTCAACGAAAATACTTCATTTTCAAAAAAATCTAACTTAAGAATTTTTTTCCAAAGTATGTCGTTGAAATTTGAAAGTGTTTTTATAATAATATTGTTGCTATCAATTTGAATATTACTTATTATTTTATTCAATACGAAATCATTCAATGTTTCATCCATTTGTTGTACTTTTTTTGCAAGTTCAAACATTGAAGGGATAAGTTCTTTATGAAAATTTTGAAAACATGGAACTATATCATCTCGTATTTTACCTCTGTTACACCATTTGGGTGTACTGTCTTTGAGAAAAGGTATATTGTGTTTTATAGCAAACTCAATTATATCTTCTTTACTAATATCTAACATTGGTCTCCAAAAAGTAATATCATCTATTATCGTATAGCATTTCATACCTTGTAAATTGTCATAATTTTGTTTTTGTAATATATTAGTCATAATGTTTTCAAAGCAATCGTCTTTATTGTGTCCTAAAGCAACAATTGGTCTGGATTTAATTTGTTTATAACAATCATATCTTATCTTTTTAGTAATATCCTCATATAAATCTCTTAAACCATTATTATGACAAGAATTTCTATTAATTTCATCAATTGTTCTGTGATATAATTTGATACCTAACAAAGAACAATATTTTTTAACAAAATTTAATTCAATATTGCTATTTGTTGAATTATTATAATTAATGTGAATAGCAATAATATTATTTTTACTTATTTTTGCTAAATTAAACAATAAAACATTACTATCAACGCCTCCTGACAAAGATACAATTTTGATTTCTTCTGCTACATAATCGTCAAACAATGGTTTGAATTGAAAATCAAATTTTTTGGAAGGATTGTTCGCAAGAACGCTCGCAAATGTATTCGAATCAATATTTTCGTTTTTTTGTTCGAGAAATATTCTTTCGGTATATTGTTTATAAAACTTATTCAATGTAGCATTAATAAATCTTTTGTATATCTTTTTATTTTCGTTCGATGAAAAAATGTAAAGATCAATAAAAATGTTAACAATGCTCTTTATTTTTTCTATGTCCCCTAAATGTCTATATGGTAAATATATGAAACAGTAATCATATGGTCCCAATTCAAACTTATTTTGATTTTCTATAATAATATTTGATATTTGAGAAGCGATACAAGAATAAAAATTATTTTTAATATAGTTAAATCTATCGAAATGCCTTGGGATTTGGTCAAGTAGAATAATTGAACCAATTATGACTTTCTTATCATCAACAGCATTTATATAATCAACTAAAAACTCTAAATCAATGTATATTAATCTATCATAATATTTTTTTGTATAGTATTCATCTGTATCACTATTTCTAGAAAACCATGTATTTTTGTTAGACATCCATTCGTCGTATAATTCAATAGCAATACTGTCGATAGTATTATTCATTTTATAATGAATTAGTATATCAAATTTCATTTAAGTAATTCATACAACATATATGCAACAATGTCAAATAGTCAAGAATTAATGTTAAAATCATTAACAAAATATTTTAAATCAAATTTAGAAAATGAGAAAACATTTGTAAATATAATAACTGGAAAATATAATGTATCACTTCGATTGTTAGATTGGCTTGTTACTCATTACGCAAAAGCAAATAATATAATATATTGGATTAATTTGGAAAAGGACACACTAGAAGAAACAGCACCACAATGCAAAAAAGAAGCTGCTAATATGAAAAAAATAATACTGTATATTGAATATCGTGCTCAACTAAAATCATATACAAAATATAACTTTGACCCATTTCGGCGTCATGAAAGGATACAGTATCATGTTGGTAAAGAGAAAGATAGAATTATAGAAACAACAATAGGTCAAATGAACTTTTTTCGCTGGGTTTTTGAAAACAAAATATTAGATTTTGCCAAGTTTCATTCACAAAATATTGTAAAACACATGAGTAAGGGAAAAAAAAGCAAAGATAGTGAATTATTATCAAAAAAAATTTCACATAATTCTTGTCAAATTATATCATTTTGTTGAGTTATCTATTTGATATAGTATTATACTTAGGTTTAACATCTTTCGGGTCCCAAGAAATATAGATAACATTAAAATTTGGGTGTGGAAGTCTGGATACGAAATACCCATGCTTTTTCAAACCAGTTATCAAATATTCAATGCAACTTTCTAAATCATATAGTGGTAATCCCAACATTAACCCCGGCACAGAAAAGAAAGTTCCTGTTCCACCATGTTTAGCAACTTTAGTGATTTTATTATTACAAATGGTCCCAATAGCGTTATATGAAGATACTTGTTTTTTTTCTTTATTTTTCTTGATTTCATATAGTTTATGTAATGGTATAAACCCAGACATATTTATCTAAATATCCTACAAAAAATTTGTAAGATTCTCCAAGGTTCTTTGTCCCGTAAATTCTTTTTCTAATTTATCATTCTTTACTTTTACAATAGAAGGAAAACCCACAAGATCGAAACCTATCTCATCAGCACGGTCAGTTGCTTCTTTGTCGGTAAATTGTTTGAATTCAATTTCTCCATCCATCTTTTCAACAAATTTATTCCAAACTGGGTTAAAAGACTTACAGTGTCCACATCTTGAGCTTGAATAATATTCAATGGTTGTTGTCTTATCACTGAATAATTCAACAATACCTTTATACTGTAAGAAATATATAAAGATTAAAGTTATAATAATTGCAACTATAGATATCAAAAGTATATTATTCGTATTAAAGCATTTTTTTTTCATATCTTCTTTTTTACTATAATATATTAAAATCTTTATCATTCATAAGGAACATATCTATTAATGGACATCATTCAGCATGACTATAAATTATTCATTTCTTGCTTGAAAGAAGCCGAATCAAGCGATAATTATCTAAGAATAGTTGAGAAAAAAAATAAAATAATTTCTAAATATTCTTGTTTTTGTAAAAATTTTGACAACAGGGATTTCTTACAAAAAAAGAAAACCCAACAAATTAAGAAATTAAAAGATATATCCTCTCCTAAAAAAAATGGATTGCATATTTTAGCATTTTCTTACTCAGCTGAAAGCGAAACAAAAAAACAATTTACTGGAATTCTTAACAAATTAACAATTAATCCTTCACAAGAATTTTTAGATAAAATTGCTTCTTATATCCACGAGTCTTCTTATAAAGTTGAAAACTTTAATCTTCTAATTTGCTTTATCAAAAGACATCGTGAACTTATTAATGTTTATATCAGGATATTTGATTTTTTTAATGATGATTTTGTTGAAAAACAAAAAGAAAGTTTGTTTAAGATTTTTTTGGAAGAAGAAGAATGGGTTATACCTAACGAGTTCTGTTCAATTGATATTTTTTCAAATTCTTGTGACTATAATATGTTTTGTGATTTCAAAAAATGGCAAGAACAAACAATGACATACTTACTATTTTGGTGTGTTGTTAAAAAACATGATGTTGATTGTTTGATTGATGAAATACTTCAGAAAATTGATCCATCATCTTTAAGACATATTATTGACACATATTTAGAATATTTATTAATTATTAAAGCATACGTACCTGTTTCACGGTTTGATGCTATTAAAAATTTTAATATAAATGAACTAAATAGTTCCACGAAATTTAAATTTCAAGAACTATTCAGTTAAAAATGATATCTATATATTAAAAAGTAATATATATAGAGTAATATGTACAAAAAAGTTATTATTGAGAAACTTACTAATTATATGATTGAAGAAAAAAAACACTTTTTCAAAGCAAGGGCATACCAAACTGTTATCAATAATATTAATAATGCTGATATTATTATAAATTCAATAGATGATCTTGAAAAAATACAAGGCATTGGTAAATCAATTAAAACAAAAATAATCAAAATTATTGAGGAAAAAGTTGATTTTAATGAAAATGAAAATCTTATTGACACTTTTCAGAAAATATATAGTGTTGGTCCTATAACCGCACAAAAATTAGTAAATGAACATAAAATTACCTCTTTGGATGAACTTAAAAAAAATGAAAAAGCCCTTTTGAATAAAAAGCAACAAATAGGTCTTAAATATTTTGATGACTTGAACAATAAGATACCAAGAAGTGAAATGATTAATCACAACAAACTTATTAAAAAAACATTAGGAAATGTAAAACACGAAATAGTAGGTAGTTATAGAAGGGGTAAAGAAGAAAGTGGAGATATTGATGTTATTGTTGTTAGCGAAGAAATCAATTTCATAGAAAATTATGTAAAACTTTTGATTGAAAAAGGGTATGTTATTGAAATTCTTGCTAAAGGTAGCAAAAAATTTATGGGAATTTGTCAAATTAACAATATTGCAAGAAGAATTGATATTCTTGTGTGTGATAAAAATGAGTTTCCTTTCGCTATTCTTTATTTTACTGGTTCTAAAGAGCATAATCTCATTATGAGAAAGAAAGCATTATCATTAGGGTATACATTAAATGAACATGGAATTAAAAAGAAAAATTTGAATGCGAATGATATACCTGATTTATATACCGAAGAACAAATTTTTGAATTTTTGAAAATGGAATATAAAGATCCAAAAGAAAGATAAAATAAAAATCTTATTCTAATAATAAATAAACATGGGAGATGTATTTACTTTAGAGTTTCTTGCGAACTTTTTATTTAAGTTCATAATTCTTATCCTATTCGTTCTTACTTTCACATATATTCAAAAATTAGAAAATATTGGATGTGCTTGCTCTGTTCATCCTTACAGAGATTTCATTAAAACATTCAGTATTATTGCGTCCGTTTATTTCGGAATTGTTATGTTTGCTGCTCCTAAAATCGTAAACAAGTCTCTTGGAACAGAACTTACAGTGTTATACAATTTACTTGATTTCATATTCTTGTCTATGACTCTCGTATATTTCTATTGCTGTATTGAATATGTTAGATATCTTGTTAATGAAAAATGCAAATGTAGTGAAGATTTACGCCGTGATATTATATTATGGTCTTCAATTGTTGAAATGTTCTTACTTCTTCTTGTTGTTATGGTTGCTCTTATTATTCCTGTTATTGGAAGCACGTCAATATCAGCAATTGATGGAGTGACTAAGATGCGCTCTGGATTAAAATCTACTCTTTTAAATCCTATCGGAAGCGTTCGTGACAGCCCTACAAAAATTAAAAAGGTTGTAAATGATACATCTGGTGTATTTAAAAATGCTTCTAAAAGCATTATTTCTTCATTGAAAAAACGCGTTCGCTAAATTTCGAGCACACGTTTGTTTTTAGTAGTTCTTTTTTTACTAACTTGTTTATCACCACTCGTTATTTTCATATCTATAGCATCACTTATTATACTATTTATTTCTTCATCGCTTATTGATAACATCTCCACATTATTATCATCAGGTGTTATATTTATATTTTCATGCATAAAGCTATTTAGACCTACGTTTTCTTGTTTTTTAGATGTATCCATTCCAAAAAGATTTGATACCATTCCAAATATATCACTTGAATTGTCTTGCGATTGTTTGGAACCAGAAACACCTCTAGTATTCATTGGTTTTGTATCTGGGAATGAACTACCATTGACATATGCTTTCGCAGATGCTTGCTGAAATTGTTTCATTAATTCGGGATTAGAACGCAATACTTCCTCCACATCTGGAACATTACTCTGCCCGAACATACGTTTTGTTAAATGAAACATAAAAGCACTCCCACTCAAGGATATGAGCAAACGCAATTCAGGAGCCATATTTGAGCCAGCACCTTTATATTTGTTATGTAATTCTTCAAAAATATCGTCATAATCATTAATACTTTCATGAACCTGCTCAGACCAACCATCCAATTGAACAGATAATGGATCATAACGCGTATTTAAATATTCAACACCTGATATAAAACCCATTAACATCTTCCTTTGAAAATGCACACTACTATCAATTTCTCTTTCCTTGACAATACGATCATACGCAATTTGCATTTCAAGCAAATTACTATTCATTGAAAAATTGTAAGGAATATTTACACCTTTTGATTTTAGACGGTCAAGTTGATATAATATTTCTCGCTTTTGAGCAATGTCATCTCTTGGTTTTTTCTTTTTAACAGATGCTACAGATATAGCACTTTGGCTTGATGTATCAGAATCAGTTGTTGCCTTTTCAAAGCGATTCTTTGTTTCTTTTACATCAGTTGAAACAGTACTTGAACTCTCTGATTGCATATAATCCGATGAGGCAATACTACCACTCTTGTTGAATAGTGTAGCATCATTGATATCCTGATTTTGCGATATCTTAGTAAATTCAAAAGGTGACATATCAAAATTATCAGGTGTTATTTCTATTTCATCATCTGTATCTACTTGAAACATATTACTGTTATCTTATTGTTTTTTACATATATTTATATAGTTATTGCTTACGCACATTTTAATGGTTGATTTTTAAGTTAAATGGATTGTTATTCAATGATTTTACCATATTTGGGTCAAGACGATCTTTATATCCATTATATTGAGTATTCTCCTTTGTTATATCACCTATTGTTCCACGTGTTTGATAAACCTTTTCGATGTTTTTCATATCTTCTCTTGCTATTGATTCTTCCACCAAACGATTTGACTTCATTTTAACCATTTCTTTAGTTGTTGATACATATTTACCACCAGCATTTGGTGTATGATTTGTATTTAATAAATTCTCTCTATCTTGATCATGTGTCATGTTATACGAAGCTTCTTGAGACATATGCTCTTTATTACTTGATTCTGCTATACCAGAATACGCATAATCACTTACATATTGCTTTTGAGTGTCTTCTAATCGAGCATCAAATACTTCATAGCCTCCAAATATACTATTTACCAATCCTCCAAACCATCCATATTCACTCTTTCCTTTGATTGTTGTTTCTTTATTAGTTTTCTTTATTATGGTTTTAGCAGCGTCAACATCATATACTGTTACCTTATATGTTTGCGAATTTATGTTCCTTTGTGTATCATATACAGGTGTTGTTTCTTTTATAGTCTTTCTAGCTTGATCATCACTTTCTACAATACCTGCTGTTGCTCCTTTTATATTGTTCATAGTCGTATCATGAACTAACGTCTCTTTAATAGTAGTTTTAAACATATGTGATATAGGATCGTATGTTGTCTGTTTCTCAGGAGCACTCACTTGTAAATTGCCATGTGGTCTTGGCGCATCAAGTAAATATGTCTTAACAGTATCTTTAAAGACGTCAGTTATTGGAGATACTATTGACTTCACAAGACTTGTCGCATTGCTTACATTTGTTCGTGTTTCTGTTATTTGACGCTCATTATCATATACCATTACAGTATTCTTACCATAATCATCCTTTAAACCAGTTCCATATTCATTTACCTTCTTGACAGGACCTTGATATTCTACGTGAGTAAGAGATGCGTTTGTTGCTTTTATATTTTGCACAGTATCTCGAGATGTTTCTTTTAATACTGACGACATTGATGGTAATAAATCATCTATAGATTTTTCAAATGTTGTGTCAGGACGATTTTTATCTATAGGTGTTATATTTGCTCGTTTATCAATTGATTTTTGGGGACCTTGAATAGGTGTTTGAAATGTTCGCGATGTTTGATCCGTTTTAGGTTTTACTGATTGTAAGTCTGTTGGCATAGCATAACAACGTGTTGAATTTTGTTGAAATCCACCACTTCCAACACTAGAATATCCAGCATTTAGCCCAGGACCTACTTGAATTTGTTTTATAGGAAAACTATTTTTGTGTGAGATTGGATTTGATATTCTTGAACGATAAAAATCATCATTATTTTTCATTCCACATACATTACTCACATTTGATACAGGTTTATAAAAACATTCAGTCTCTCTTTTATGAATAAAAGTGTCATCAATACCAGTATGTTTTGCCAGTCGACTGTTATTAGCAAAACTTTCAGTATTTTGTGTTACATTCCCTCTTAAAAATGGTGCCATGTTATTATGAGTATAATCTTTTGATGTCATTGGTTGACCAGTTAATGTTGATATATTCTCAATTGATGAAAATTTATTTCCATTAGCATCTTTATTTATTATTCCTGTCTTTAACGGGTCTTTTGATAGACGAAATTTATCTTCAGCTCTTTGTTGAGCATCATTTATTACTTGTCTTTGATATGTTGATTGATATATACTTTCTTGAGATGGTTTCTCATACATACTATTCTTTATTGTTTTGTAGAAAAAAATGAGTAAGAATATATCGTTATTTATCAATATAATTTTATAAAAGTTTTTTATAATTATATTGACTTTTGTGCAAATTTTTTATTATTTCATATTTTCGGAAGAGATATTGATTTTTATAAAATGTTAAACTTAAGAGATTGTTATATTTATATATATGTTAAAATGAATTATACATTTGTTTATACAGACGGTGCTTGTTCAAATAATAATAATCCTATTCTTGCTAAAGCAGGTTATGGTATTTATTTTGGTGAAAACGATGATAGAAATGTCTCTGAAAAAATTATAGGGAAAGCAACAAATAATATAGCAGAATTAACAGCAATTATTGAAGCAATTAAGATTACTAAAAATATTCCAAATCCTGTTATTATTGCAACAGATTCCAAATATGCTATTTTATGTGGAACTAGTTATGGTAAAAAGTTAGATAAAAACAATTGGATAAGCGATAAACCTATAAAAAATCTTGAATTAGTTAAAGAATTATACTATTTATTATCAGAACATACAAATATTCAATTGCAACATATCACAGCACATACAAATAACACCGATATACATTCTATAGGAAATGCCGAAGCAGACCGTTTAGCAAAAAACGCTATCGGTAATGATAATTGCGAATATACTGATAATAATATATATATTATAGTTCCTTTTGAAAGAAAAGAAGAAGCGAAAAAATTAAAAGCAAGATGGAACCCAAATGCTAAAAAATGGTACACGGTTCCTTCTAATAAAAATAACGAACAACTATTCAAGTTATTTCCTAAATTTATTTCTTAATACATATCAAAAGCTTCCCAAATGATCTTACTATTTATTGATTAAAACACTATGTTTTATTATACTAGTATTAAACGTAACATTTTATTGGCATCTTTTATATTTATCATACCTTCTTTATGGTGATTTTCGCAATATAATCCTTTACTCATTTCAGAATAATTGAAAGTTGCTTTAGAATGGCATCCTTCTTCAATACATCTCAAAATTTTTAGATTTATCATACCTGGTTTTTGATGACTTTTACAATATAAACCTTTAGATATTCCTGGATAATTGAAAGTTGGTATTTTTGAACAATTATCACCTATACAAAAGATGTTAGTATTTACATTTATCATTTTATCTTTTTTATGTTTCTTACAATACAAAGATGGTGATCCTTTATAATTGAAGTTTGGTCTTTTACTGCATGTTGGTTCTATGCAATATTTATCTATTAAATTAACCATACCAACTTCTTGATGTTGCGAACAATATAATGGTTTATATTCATATTTATAATTGAACCTTGCTTTTTTCTTGCAATTTTCAATATCACATATTTTTGATATAATATTTATCATATTTTTGTGTTTGTGCTTTTGACAGTAAATAGGGTGCTTTTCTTTATCATAATTATAAGAAGGTCTGATATTGCAATTTGAGTGAAAGCAATATTTATACATTAATCCAATATTCATTTTATAATATACGTCAATTTTTTTAATGAATAGCAACACTGTAATATTCTTTTTATTCAAATTTTTGAAAAGTATATAAGGAAATCATATATTATATATGATAATAAGAAGAAACTATCTTATTATTGTTTTATTTAGATAGTTTCTTCTTATTATCATATATAATATATATAAATATATATGATAATAAGAAGAAACTATTTTATTTTTGTGTATATATAATGGTTTTTGTTGGGTTGCGATTCAATATTTCCGAATTTAGGGAGGAAATATGAAATCGTGGGAAGTCTTTCTTTAGTCTAGACTTCCAATGCCGGGTTGGCGGAATTGGTATACGCGGATGACTTAAGCTCATCTTCCCCTTGGGAATGCAGGTTCGAGTCCTGCACCCGGTATGAAACCAAGCAAGACCATTATATATTTTTAATACATCAATTATGACTAATAAAGATTTTGGTGTAATATTAAAGACAGCTTAAAATTGGTGTCAGATTTAACTTTGAAGAGCCTTACAACAATTTAATCTATTCCCACTTATTAAAGCACAGGCATGTTTAATCTGGAATTATAAGATAAAAGGTTGAATATGGCATTCCAAAAAAGATTGTTCCACCATTTTGGTTTATTTGATGAACTAACTAATCAATGATGAATTTTTTGTAATGCTTGTATATCTCTTAGTATGTCGTTATTAGAACATAATTTTCCCCAACTTCTCATACCATTCACTCTTGTTTTAGGGCACTGACAAATCTCAAAGCCATATTATTGTCGGCGTAAGACCCTTATAATCTTTAAATAATTATATTGCAGATAAGACCTATTCCGAGTCACATTCTCTTAGTCTCTAGACTACGAATTGAAATATGTTTGGAACTCTTCTTCAATTATCGTGCGGGAATGCAAAAGCGATTACAAAATTTCGGTATATAAACAACTTTAATATGATAACTCATAAACTTTAATATCGTTACTATATTCTTCAATATGAAACATGTATTCACCATTTTTAGAAAAACAGATTAAATTATTTTTATTTGAATGTTGTATTTCAGCAACATCTAAATTTTCAATATTCATAACTTGTAAATATGAAATATTTTTTATGCTGAAAAAAAGATGTTTTTTAGAGGATATATGAAAAATGTTAGAATAATCTATTTCAAACATTGTTGTGAATTTTTGATTCAAAAGTAAGCCATCAATTGAAACAATCGCTAATCTTATTTCAGTAACATTTTGAAAAGTCGCACAAAAGACAATATTATATTTATCATCACAAGTAAATTGTGCGAATGTCTTATCAACATAATTTTTTGCATAACAAGCCATTTCAAATGGTATACTATCTATTAGGCAATCATATTCGATAATATCACTCATTGCTCCAAATAAACGAATTGGTTTTGGTTTTTTAATACTCCATAACGTAACAAACATTTCAATACCAGAAGCAAGTATATATTTGTTGTCTTTTGATAAATTTAGCGAAAGAATTTTGCAACATTCTGGTTTAACAATTTTGTATATATATTTTTTACTAGGAATATCAATCATATAAACTACGTTTGAAAATGCAATTAAAACATTTGAGTCATGATGAGATAAATGTAGAGCGGTTATTATATCTTGAACTCTTATATACAATTTTAAATCATCAGTTATTGTATTTAATACTTTTAGATTGTTTTCAGAGCATACAGCGATATGATTATTTTCAACATTAATATCAATTAATGAAATTTGTGTATCAAACAGTTTTGCTTTTTTAATATTAGAATTTATTAACGTGTGATTCATTTATTTAAATACTTATTAATAATATTGTAATTATACATATTACAAAAACACCAGATTGAATAGAATTTCTTATTTAATCTGTTTTGCTATATAAACAGAAAACTTGAAATAACAAGCATGATATGGTAAATATAGTATTTGACCTAGAAACTACAGGAATACCAATAATGAGAAATTACAATGAATATTATGATTATAAAGATTTAGAAAAATATGAAAGAAGTCGTATATGTCAAATAGCTTATATGTGTGTAGATGATGACTACAATATAATATCAGAAAAAGAATACAAAATAAAAGGTATTGATGTAGGAGATAGTGTTAAATATCATAATCTAACTAACGATATACTAGAAAAGCATGGAATATGTTTCGAAGATGTAGTAAAAGAAATTTATGAAGACTTCAAAAATTGTAAATCACTTATAGCGCATAATATAAATTTTGATTTGAATGTTTTATCAAGTGAATTATATAGATCAGGATACATAAAATTTTCTTCTATGATACGGAAAAAGAATATAAGGTGTAGTATGTTAATACTCAAAAATCGAGTATGTGCGCTAAATAAGTATGGTAAAGTCAAATATCCAACACTTACTGAATTATATCAATTTGTTTTTGGGAATGACATAGAAATTAAAAACGCTCATAACGCATATTATGATGTTTTAGCATTAGTAGAAAGTCTTAAAGAATTAAAGATGAACCATAGCATTTGCATATTAAATGGTTTTTCATAATAGGAAGATATTCTATAAAATAATAAATCAAATTTTTTTTTCTTACTTAATATATAAAAAGAAAATGGGAGGAGGTCTTCTTCAATTAGTTGCTTATGGCGCCCAAGATGTATATCTTACGGGCAATCCACAGATTACATTCTTTAAGGTAGTATATCGCCGTCATACTAACTTCTC
>Ga0222719_10001200_pt1 | contig 25462 bp, 35 predicted proteins | sample C33_34DmetaG_FD_165039 | JGI IMG/M metagenome (GOLD analysis project Ga0222719, IMG submission 165039) | Estuarine water microbial communities from San Francisco Bay, California, United States - C33_34D | ecosystem: Environmental > Aquatic > Marine > Unclassified | place: USA: California...
CCGCAGATAGTAAAACACTCCGCCGGTAGGCGTGTTGGTGTGTACATGCTGACAAAATAAAAGTAAGCATGACCAAGAAACTTCTGATATCGGGCTGTAGTTCTGGGGCATCGGAGGCGTCCCAGTCGTACCAGTTATCCATGTTACTTGATGTAAGGACCTTTTGCTTTTGACGTGGTCCTCAGGCGTTTGACTTTGACGTATTTCTTTTTGCCAAGTTTGTAGACAGTGGGTTTAGGCAAGTCATATGCGTTAATGGTAAACTTCTTGTATCTCTCGAACCATCTTCTGATAAGTCTGAACATGCTGAACCCTCCACCATTAAATTATTTCTTCCAGAATTTTAATTTTGAACTCGCTTCTGCTAGGTCTTCGAATTTTTCATTCACATACCAACCTGCCGCGAAACCAATTATCAAACCAATTGTTAAAAACATATTGTTCTCCTTTGTTGCTGTGATTATATTTATTTGAAAAATTTTTGGATTATCTATCCATTTTCTGCTCTTCTTTTCTCTGTTTGAGTGGGCAGTCATCTGGAGCAAACATACAACCCAATACGTCCACTATGCCCTCGAAGTTGCTAGGTCCCGGAAGGTCCTTCATGGCCTGCTCTTTGTCCATGGCTTCCATGTCCTTGGTTATCTTGTCCTGCATCTCTTGTTTGGTCTCGTGTGGTGGTTGTTTGTCGGGGTGTTCGTTAGGTGTGCATCCAGACATTGCCATCCATACCAATACTATCAGCATCATGATTATAAATTTTTTGCTGTTCAAGAATTCCATCAGCCATATTTAACCTATGGTTGTGTTTGGTAATGCTTACTGGAACTTATCTTTGTGTGCCACCGTGCCAGCGTTTGTTCCGTTCTTTATAACGTAACTCTGTGTGCCATTGGCACCCACTTCCACTTCCTTACGCAAGTTCTTGTTTAGCAAAGCCTCTTTGGCCTTCTTCTGCATCTGCTTTGCGTATGCAAGTATTGAATTAATATCTCTCATAACAGTTGCTCCTTTTTGTTCAGTGTAAACTATTATTTATGTGTTGTCAACATACCTGACCTGCATTTAGAACATAGCACATAACAGTAATTTATGCAGATATACAGTTACTCCTGGTATGCTTTTACCATGCGTGTGTGTGCTTCTGTGTGCGTCTAATAGGTAGACTTTGACAGGTTTATAGTGTAGTATATTAACTGTGACGCCGCTTTAGCTCAGTTGGTAGAGCAACTGATTTGTAATCAGTAGGTCCGCGGTTCAAATCCGTGAAGCGGCACCACATATACCAAACATGCCAGAATTACCATTATCACCAAAAGACTCAATCGCCTTGCATGTGACTTGGTCAATTTGGGGGATTGGTGAAACGGGATCACGCATCCATGGCATGGATGAGTCAAGGGTTCGATTCCCTTATCCTCCACCAGGTGATAAAGAGGAAGAGAATATCTGACACTAAGTAGAAAAAACATGAAGGAATCAAATGTCTGAAAAAATATCAATTACAAATAAACATTTTTATGCTTATTGGACAATGATCAAAGATAAATGGCGAAATCAATTTTTTTACGATGCTCTGCGTAAACACGCAAAAGATAAGGTGGTATTAGATTTAGGTTGTGGTACAGGCATCTTGTCTTCTTACGCATTATCAGCCGGAGCAAAACATGTTTACGCCATTGAGACAGATAAAGCAATGTGTGAGCTCACAAATCAGGTATTGAAAAGTAGTTTTGACAGTTCCAGATTCACAGTGATCAACAAATATTTTGCCCCGGGAGTAGGCGCAGATTTGCCTATGGTTAAAGATCCAATTGATATACTTGTCAGCGAGACAGTGGGTCCTGGGTTGTTTGATCAAGGCATGATACATTCTTGGGATCTTATTAAATCTTATATGTCTCCTGATGCTATTAGTATTCCGGATAGACTCAGTTGCGATTTATGGATTTGGCAAAATCCTTTTGATAGAGATTTTTTAAATGATCTTGATCAAAAGAGTACAAACCAAAAAACGTTGTCATTGGACGAGTGCATAGATCGGAATTTTTTCGAAGCATGTAAAAAAATAAACAAAGAAGAAGATCATAAAAAAATGTATTGGGTGGCAATTAATGATCACCCAAAATTCCATCATTCAAAACCCGACCTTCTTTACACAGACAAAATTTCATACAGCATGAACGATCTCCCTAAGAAGATAAAAGATAAATTTGATATTTCATTAATTTTTGATGTAGACACACCATCATCTGTTGCTGTCATCAATAAGATGTCATTTGAATCTAATACATTGTATATTAAAGATGCATCCTATATGCCTTGGAAGTACGCTCCGATGTTTAATTTAGATGCCCCCGGAACATATCAATTAAGTTATAACAATTTTAAATATGAACATCTACCCCGTGAAGAATGGAAAGTTTTACAAAAAGTACCTCACACTATTGGTTAGGACACACGGTTCTTCTGTGATAGAGTCTCATGTGCCCGTAGTTCAGTTGGATAGAATACGAGTTTCCTAAACTTGGGGTCGGAGGTTCGAATCCTTCCGGGCACACCAAAAACAGAATAATTAATTGTGTGAAGAAGTTCTATTCCATCAAGTTGAAACAGTTCAAAGAGAACATACCACCCGCACTGGCAGAGACCATGCTGTTGGACGAATCCAAACTGGTCAAGTATCTCTGGAAGCACAAGGCACTTGAGTTTAGATACCCGAAACACAAAGGGAGATTAGATCTATATGCAGACGAGAAATATCTCATGATGGGCAAACTTAAATATCCAACCATGTTTGGCAATCGGAAAAGGATGGGCTTCATGGAACTGTACATAGTGCATAGGATAAATCAGAGAATGGCGAATGCGAAAGGAAGCACCTAATGAAGTTTGGACATTACACAGACAAAGGCCTCCCAGAATCTGATGTAGGATACAGGTGTCCCAGTTGGGAGCCTTTGCCAGATGGCAAGAAGAATGTTGTTATTCTAGGATGCAGTCACACCTATGGAGTAGGCCTCAAGGACGACGAACACTGGACACACTTCCTCAGCAAACACAACACAGAAAGATTGAGATATTGGAATCTAGGACAGCCTGGAGCAAGTGCCGATAAAATTGTTAGAATACTTTACGGCACAGAGCAGTTACTTTTTCCAGAGATAGTTATTGTGTGTTGGCCGCTGTGGCACAGGCGAGAGCGTTTGGATAGATATCCAGAAAGTCTCACTTCAGACAATGAATTGTTAAAAACTGAAACAGCACACACCGACAGACATAATTTTTTAAAGAACGTGTTCCTAGTGGAGAAGTTCGCTGAGAAGAATCGTTGCAAGGTATTTCACTGCTTCGCAGACGAGACATATCAAGACCACATCAAAGGTCTCAATGTCCTGGAAGACTACACGTTAAAAAATTGCTGGCCATACTGGGACAAGTTTGAACAGCGTACACAACTTAAAGAACCAGACCTTGCCTCTGACGGTGAGCACTACGGTGTCAAACATCACAAACGTTTCGCTAAACTTTTCGTTGATTATTTTGGCAAGAAGTTGAAATAGTCCTTGATATCTATCTTACGCAGATAATCCTGTCTCTTGATATATAAGTTTAATTTTTCTGAATTATCTTCTTCCACAGCGATCTTAGTTGACATTTCTCTGCATTGTGGGTAAGATGATTTTTCTAAAATAGTTTTTGCCTTGGTTGTGAATTCATTCGTATATTTTACGTTCAATGCATCTGGATCATTTAGGAACGCCCATGCATGATCTAAACTGTGTTCAGTCACGAAATCTAAAATGTGTGGCATATTTTCAACGTTAAGACTGCTTACAGTTGTCCAGGTGTTTAGTTTCAACAACGGATACTGCTTTTGCAGTTGTTTGTAAGCCTGTACAGTCTTGGTATAGTTTTTCCATTTGATGGGCCACCTCACGTAGTCATGCACATATCCTGTGCCATCAAAACTTAAAGTGACAATGACCATGGTCCTGTTTTTCAATATGACTTCTAGTTCTTTGATCATTCGAGAACCGTTGGTGTTCATCCGCACAATCTTTGTGCTGTCTGGCAAGTTTGCTAAAATCTTTTTATAGTTCTTGCTGGCAGTTGGCTCTCCCCCATTTACATCCACTTCTAGTATTCTATCTTGAGGCAAAGTGTAGAACTTATCTATGTTGTTGACACGAGGATAGTCTTTGGACTCTAGGCTTCCTATCTTTGTGCTGAGTCCTGCATTACAACTCTGACAGGCACTGTTGCAGACATTGTCAAGCACACCTCCTACTACCAGATACTCTTTGTGTAATGGATGTAATACTTTGTGCCTTTGTATGCTCTTGGTTCTAATGCTCTCACCTGTGACTTCTTCTGTCTGTTTGCACCGTACACATTCATCAGGCCACTGGTCCTTTGACATTTTATCCTTGATGTCATCTAACCATTCGCTCTGGTCTAGGTCTTGAAAGGTCTCGAATCCCATGGCGTTCACCATGTGGCCACACTTGCCTATGGAACCATTCTGGTTGAGTCTAACAAAATGTTTAAGTCGTGGACAGTACATGACGTGACTCCGTGATTACTTTTTCTAAATTTACTTTGGTGTTCAACCAATTGTCCATGATGTATAGGTCGACTGCAACATGGTGTTCCAGCACCCTTACCTGTTTCTTGTTGGGTGTCTCTTTCTTCCTGCTGTGTGGTATTGCACTCATGGGTAATAGTTCTATTTCTTTCTTGTAATATTTACTGAGATGCAACAGCCAATACCATTGTGGTATCCAATGTCTGTCAGTCAATCCCTCTGTCTGTATCTTGTCCACGACTGCTTCTGGCGCCAGGCCATTGAGTTGTGCGTATTTGTTTACACCGCTAACGAATCTAGATACAGGATGTCTCAGATATACTTTGAGATTCTCCACGTCATTGATCTGCTCATTTAATTTGCTTTCCTCTTTTGCCCTTCTGAATCCGTTCCAGCCGTTCTTGAATATGGGATATATCCAGTCATCTCCCATCCTTATGATCTCACAGTCGGTGTTTAGAATGTTGTTTAGGTCCATGCTGTGTGTTCCTTCAACACACCACTCACGTACTGATCAACATCCATGCCTCCCTTTCCCTGTGTGTTGATCATTCCCGGACGTATTAGTTCCATCTTTATGTTGCTGGCCTGTGCATTGAGTTGGTTGTGTGCAAGTTCCAACGCCATTTTTTGATTGCGGTACTGCATTGACTCACGCATGGATAGGCCGTCTATCTGATGGTCTTCTGTGTTCTCACACACCCTTGTGGATATGTTCCAAATGTGATGCACTTCATTGTCCTCCTGCCACCTGTGCCATACTTCGAACAGCAGTTCCGTCTGTGCGTACATGCTTATGGCATTGTTTATGAACATGTCACAGGATTCAATTATAGATGCCGTGTGTGCTGTCCTCCTGATGTTCTCTCCGTCACTCCTGGAAATACCAACTATGTCGTGTCCCTTGGCCGACAGTTGTTCGGCGAACGCTTTGCCAATTCCTTTCTTGTGCCCAGTAATTGCTATTCTCATATGAAACAGTATTTAAATAAGCACGATGAAGTCATATCACATATTGGATTGCGACAACCAACAGAAGATAGCAGACAGCCTTTACGGTTATTACGTGGGGATAACGGCCAACAGAGAACTCAAAGATTTTTGGAATCACCTATCCAGGAAAGAGATACAAGACTATTTTTCAATACCAAACAATCCCTGCAAACAATGGTTCGATGGCCTGGGACTAAAAGTCAGGGACATGAGTTTCACTGTGTACAATGAAGACATAGGCACGGACATACACAGGGATGATCCTCCAGTGATCGCCAAAATAAACTTTCCCGTGCTGAACACCAAGGACACCTACAATGTGTGGTTCGACGATTACGCCAACGAGATCGACAGGGTGGAGTGCGTGAAGCCAATAGTGTTACGTTCTGATATATTACACACAGTTGAAATTGGCAAGGAGGCCAAGTATCCTAGGATACAGTTCAGTTTTTGTTTCTATTCCGAGCCGCTTCAGTTATTAAAGTAGGACACTCAATAAATCTATCGTTGTTTCGACTGTGGATGCGTTCAACAACCTTGGAGAACTTTTCTTTGTAATCCGGTGTCCCCCAGATGTCTTGTGTATGGAAGTCATCGCTGGTGCCCCAGTCTTCTATCTTGTTCAACCAAACCCTGTCAGCACCGTATTTCTCTCCCAGGTCTATGATGGTTTCCATCTCGTGATAGTTGTCTTTCTGTACAACGAAGTGTAGTATGAACCTAAAACCATGCTTCCGCTTCTGCTCGGCCATGCACTCCAGACCTTCTATGATCTTTTCCCACTTGCCCCCAAGTCTGAGTTTTTCGTACGTTCCTTTTGACGCCCCGTCTATGCTCACACCAAGTTCCCGTAGGTTGTTGATCACATGAGGCACCCTGTAGTGGAACTCCTTGAACATGAGCCCGTTGGTCAGTATGGAGTATTTGATGTTGTGCCTTTCCGGTGTCTGTTCCATGAAGTGTCTGTACACATGTGAAGCGAAAGGATCACCGTCGGATCCTATGTGTACCTGGATGTCATGTGCGTAACTGTGCAACCAATCGTTTATCTTGTCTGCAAGCCGTATGCCCAGGTTATATGCGGATCCCTCCTTGTGGAATATCATACCTTTCCTACAACTGGGACATCTCAGGTTACAACTGTCATCGATGGCAAGCCTCAGGTGCTGTATGCGATCCGGCTGGCCATGCAACACAGCATTTGACTTTATGTATGAACACTGATGTTCATTGCAATAACGATAGGTACCATCCGTGACGGAACTCTGTAGGTGTTGGTGCATGTCACTGCCGATGATCTCTTGCAGGGTCTTTATCTGCAGGTTGCCTATGCTCTGCGGCAACCACGACTGGCATTCACAGGCATAGCATGAACCCATCTTGTCTATCAGTATGGTGTCCCGTGGCCGAGGACAGTGGGACCTGATGCCAAGGTCTTTCTCGGTGTCAATCCCATAACGCTCGAACAGTCTGGTGTTTATCATTTCGTTGGGTCAGTGATCATGTCCAAGGTCAGCGGTCGGGACTCGTCCGGCTTCTGTTCCGGCATCTGTTGTGACTTCTTCCTGAGCCTACGCTGTTCCCTCTCATGCTGTTTCTGTAATTTCTTTGCACCCCGGGTGTTCTTGTAGTCGTAGTGTATTCCCATCATGAACCTCCTTTGCTACACGTAATTATATACTGATCGCACGCCATGGTCAATTGTTTGGTAATTTTATATACATATTAAGGTTGCATTTTGGATAAATATGTCTTACAATCCAGAGCGATCGCTAGGCCAGTGATCGCAAATGCTCCCACTGACATGAGTTGGTGTTCGCATTAAGAAAACAAGTCATATAGAAACTATATAGGAGAAAAATCTATAATGAAAATCACAAAGAAGAAGACGGCTATAGGTGCGGCAATTATTATCGCGCTTGTGGTAATTGGTTGGTTGATGAAGCCAACCCCAGCCGAAGCGGCTGACATGAAGGTGTATGGTTCACTGAATTACATGCTTTCCAACAACGAGGACGCCAGTGGCGTTTCAACATCAAAGGCCGAGAACAATGGTTCCGCTATCGGTGTTGACTTTACAAGCAACCTTGCAGAGGGCATCGACGGCTTCGCCAAGTTAGAAGTAGACATCGACGCGGATGACTCTGGTTCCACACCATTTGACAGTAAACTGGCTTACGCTGGTATTGACATGGGTGACAAAGGTATGCTGTCAGCAGGAAGACAGAACTCTGTGTTCAAGGGTGCTGTTACATCTAAGACAGATGTGTTCCCAGAATTTGGCGGAAGTGCCGCACAGAAACTGTTCAGCAGAGACTCACACACAGTTGTGTACTCGAACAGCATCGGTGCAATCCAGTTCGACAACTTGGTAAAAGTTGACGGCACAACTGGTAAATCAGGCGTTGACGTGTACGAGACTGCGGCTTCCATGGACTTGACTGACCAACTTAACATCGGTGTTGCATACACGGATGACAAAGTTAACTCAGTGGAGTACAAGGGTGCGGGTGTCACATTCGACCTAACTGATGCAACATCAATCGCTTACACTCACACAATCAAGGCAGTGGAAAGCACATCGTTAGACACGAAGGCTAACGAAGTGGCAGGTTCGCACACAATCGGTGCAACCACTTTCTCAGTTGGTTATGGTGAGATCGTTGATGGCAACAAATACACAACGGTTGGCGCGGAGAAGAAATTCGGCGACAACTTTAGCATGTACGCTGGCTACGAAATGACTGACGTGACGTCAGGCACGGACACAGCAGACATGGCCGCTGGAATCAAGTTCACATTCTAGTTCGCAAACATTGTGGAGTCGGTCAGCTCAAAGGAGGGCAGGCCGGCTTTACGCTTTTACGCATTCGCGTATTTTTTAAAAACGCATTCCTAAAATTTAACGCTTTCACTTCGCTCCTTAAATATCCCTATGCGAGTAGCAGTAATAGAAGATACAGCAAATTACCAACAATACAGAGATGTGTTGCAGGCCTTTGCAAAGGGTTGTGATGGTGAAATTACCAAAAGTGGTAATACCAATAGTTATGACTGTGCTGTGATATTTGGAAGTTACAAAAAGGAAAGAGGCAAGTCTGCCCATCAAGGTAAAGGTAAAGTTATTGAGAGCGGAATACCTTACATTCAACTCGAAACACAATTAGTTGGCAGGCCGATAGATACCGCATTCCATACTGAGTTTAGGGTTGGTGTCAACGGTTTCTTGTGGGATGATGCCAGGTGGGGGTTTGAACATATACAGTCTGATAGATCTAAGAAAGTGTTTGAACGTAACGGTTATGATCCAAACATAGAATGGAGGACAACCGGAGACTACATTTTATTGTGTATGCAAAAAGTAGGCGATGCGAGTTTGCGAGGACAAGACATATTCTCATGGACAGAAGAGACAGTAAAAATGTTGAGGCAACATACTGAACGTCAAATAATTGTGAGACCACACCCTTTATACAGGAAGAAAAGCAGACATGCAGAATGTAAAAAAGTTGTAACAGATTATTTTAATGTAATTTGGCAAGAAACAGATTTAGAAAAAGATGGATTCATACCAATACAACAACAACTAGACAATGCCTGGTGCACGGTCACATACACATCTGGCTCAGGTATAGATGCGGTGTTACAGGGAGTACCTAATATTGCATGTGATTCGGGTAGTATGGTATATGATGTTAGCAGTAAAAGTATTTCACAAGTTGAAAAACCTTACAGGGGTGATAAGAAAGAATGGACCAATAAGATAGCACACTGTCAATGGAGCATAGATGAATTTGAATCGGGAGAGTGTTGGGAACACGTAAGTAAAAGCATATGAAGTATCATCTAAGCAATGGCTGTAGTTTCAGTACAAGGAAAAAATTCGATAGTTGTCATCAGCGTCTTGGAAAATTATTGAACATAGATGAACCCACTATCAGCATGGCCAAGGGCGGTAGGGGTAACGACAGGATAGTCAACACAACAATGCATTGGTTTTTCAAGAATCCGGAAAAGTTGAAAGACACGTTTGTAAGCATTGGATGGACCACAGGATACAGGTGGGATTACGTCAGTGGTTACGTGACCCCGAAACAAAAAGAAGGTGGTATCAAAGGTGAGTTGTTGAAGTTTGATTACCAATGGAGCACCTGGCAGTTGTGGCAACATGATTTTTTCATGAGAGATGTCGACATGGATCTCGAATTATCAAGTGCTGTAAAACTTTACACTAACATTTTGTCATTGCAATATTTCTTAAAGTACCACAACATACCTTACGTTTTCTATCATGCCCTTACTAATGATTTACCCGAGAACGAAGTCAACGGAAAACAAAGACCCGATTTAAAATTACTCAAGGATCAAATAGATAGAAAGCACTTTTATAATTTCGAGACCAGTGAGTTTGTAAAAGAAAATGTACAAATGCAAAAAGATAATAGATCATCTGCACAACACAAAGTAGTTGTTCCTAACAAAGATTATGTTCAGAGTCATTTTGAATTTTGTGCCAAGAACGGTTGGACAAAATCTGCAAACGACGGACACCCTAGTGAACAAGGCCATCACATGTGGGCAGAAGAACTACATCAATTTATAAAAAGTAACAATTTAATCTAAAACAATACAACTGGCTTGGTATGCCCAGTTTCTATTCAACGGTTTGATTTTCCTTTTATATTCCTCTAGCCATTCCACTAGTGCTAGGAATTCATGATCTTGCCATCTACTCATTTTGCCCGACAGTCTGAAATTACAAAACTCGTCAAAGGTAATCACAGTACCAGGGACTATCTGATCATTCAGCGAATCTAAAACTTCTTTAGTTGACGAGTAGATGTCTGCGTCCATGTGCAAGAAAGCAACAGGTCCTGTGTTTTGTGTTTTCCATTTTGGTAGTGTATCTGAGAACCATCCTTTGTGTAATTGAATGTGTTCTGGCACAACCGGTGGATCGCAACTCATGTCTGCTACTGTGCCTGTGCCATGATTCCAATCCTCAGGTAATCCTTGCCATGAATCAAAAGCGTGTATGATTTGTGTGGGGTATTCTTTTATTAACCATTTTAAACTTCTACCCGCTCGCACACCAAACTCACACCAATGACCTTGTAGAGTCACGTATCCTGTTGATTCGATCAAGTGTTTGTGAATACTACCTTCATATTCCGCGGAACCTTTATTGCCAACATATATGGGATCCAAATCTATCCATGATTGCAAAAGATCTCTGCCCTTTGTGATGCCACTCAACAACGATTGTAACTTTACTTTGTCTTTTACTGTTCGTATTGTTTTCGCCATGTGAAGATATTTACAGGAATTTTTCTAGTCGGAATCCTTTTGAATCATAGCACTCGACATAGTCAAAATTGTTACTGTTCTTCATCTGAGTGCAGTTCGTTTAGAAGTTGTCTCAGTTTACCACCTTCAACAGTGGCTTTCACTTTACCTATTGTGTCGCCCTTACGAGGATCTGGAACGTCGGGTCTTGCGTCCTTTGGTGTCCCATCACTTGCAGATACTTTGGATGTTTGTTTGAGAGAATCATATATTGTGCTTCTCTGTTTGTCAAACTGTTTGTATTCTGTATCATCTGCCAAGTCTCTTATTCTTAGACTGTCCACGTCAAACTCCAGGTCTACTTTTTGTCCAACACCAGAACTTGATCTTGTCTTCATGAACTGTATCTGATATCTACCACGCTCTTTCATTGCCCTCGATGTGAATATACCTATCACGTTGTCAGCAGTTTGTATCTTGGACAGTCCACCTGATATGTGACTGTGATCAAACTCGATCTCTTCTACAGATGCCCTGTTCAACTGTGATGCTGTTGCCAACACACACTGTTTTTCCACAACCAAGTTTCTCAGTTCCTCACTCACGTACTTGTCTTTTATAAACAGATCCGCTGGTGATATTCTTTTGCTCTTTGGCATCATGAGATCCAAGTAGTCAATCAATATGCAGTCTATTTTCTTCTTGTTCTTAAGTTCTAGTTCTTTGAGATATGTTCTAACATCCAACACGTTGCTACCACTCGGCAAATATTTGATTTGCAAATTTCCCGACTTCTTGGCCAGCATCTTCACTTTCATTTCAACATTGTCTATTTCTGGAAACACTTTCTTTGTTGGGATATTTGTCATCATAGCATCCAATCTCATAGCAGTAAGTTGTTCACTTAACTCAAAAGATATGTAGCACACATTCAATCCTGCCTGTGCCCAGTTCACTGCAAGATTCTGCAAGAATAAACTTTTACCTGCACCCGATCCACCTGCAAAGATGTTTAGTTCACCTCTGTTGAAGCCACCAAACAGTTTCTTGTCAATGCTTGGCCATCCTGTGCTTACCTGTCCGTTGTTGTCTTTGAGTGCCTCAAGTCTTCCTTTTGGATCCTCAAAGTAGTCTGTACCAAGATCTCTCGTCAGTCCCACGTTCACTGCTTCCTTGACCATGTCCTCTACAGGGGCATAATCACCCTTCTCCAGCATGTCTGCCGATTGTAGTATTGCATGTTCAAGTGCCTTGTGCCTAGAAAATGTCTCAAATTCATCTAGTAGCCAATTGAAGTGGCTTGGATCTAGATCTTTTGCTGATTTTAATTTTACATCGTGTTTGGCGTTCACTTGCTCAACGTCAGGCATCACTTTGTATTCGTCCATGTAGTCTTTAACAAACTTGGCTATTGGTTGCAGTTTACGATCAAACGATTCTGGTTTGAATATATTCTGTGCCCTTGCAAACGATTCAGCATCCGCCAGAAGCATCTCTATATAAAGTTTTTGTACGTCAAATGTGTATTCAGCCATTTTTTACTCCACAAAACATTTTACAATATCTATTCGCTGATTTCAAGTTTTTTGTTGACTCATAGAATTCTTTTACCTCATTATTATTGAAAATGTCATCAATCGTGTTGTCTTTGATGTTGAACTTACCATCTCTTGCATTCCATATCGTTTTGGTTGACAGGTGATAGGGTGCTAGGTAACAGCACGGGTATATGTCACCGTGGCAGTCAATCAATGTCATTGCTGTGTTTGGCTTAAGACACTGTGGACGTATTGTACTACTAGTATCGTCGTCTGATATGCTCATGTTTTCCACTATGGAATTGTCAATAAAATTATCACTAGGAATCAGAGCCTCGTCAGAATCGCTTGAAAAATGCCTGTTATGTTTAATAACAACAAAGTTATCTATACCTAATTTTTCTGACAACTCTCTTGCCTCGTTGATTTGATTTTGATTATGTTTGAAAACAATATATTTCCATGTAGTTTTTATTTTAGATTTTCCAAATATTTCTAATGCGGGCATGATAGTATGCCATTTAGAATTTATTCTATAGATGTGATTGGTGTCCTCTAGTCCGTCAATGCTGAATATTAATTCGTCATCATCCGACAAGATAGACTCTAGTTCAGTCCAAAATGCTTTCCTCTTTCCACTACCGTTAGTTGTTAAGCCAATGCGTATCTTTTTTTCTTTTAATCTTTTCAACAATTCTAATATTCTTGAATGATAAATTGCGTCACCATACACACCTTCAATGTCAACGTATTCTGTTTTGTCACCTAAAAAATTACACAACTGGTCTATATCTATTTCGTCTACCTGTTTTTTTTTAGGAAATCTTTCTTTAAAAATTGTTCTAGCACATGACGAACATTCGATAACACATTTATTAGTTGGTTCTATGTGGAAGTTAACCATACATCTTTCTTTTAAGATCTATCTTCAATTTGTTTGACTCTGCTGTTTTCAATATTGATTGTAGCACAAATAGCCTCCCGTATTTTGCAACTGCATCAGCGACGTCGTTGACACCATCACCCCACTCGGGGAATGCCACACTCCATCCAAATTCTTTTGCTTGTCCTATTAGTTTTTCTCCCGGAGCATCTCTGTCTGGCACCACGATCACTCTTCTGCCCAAACCATCTATCAGCTCTCTTTGTGTATCATTTATCTCGGATCCCAGTATGCTTACACCAGAAATGGTAATTGCATCAAATGGGCCCTCGGTTACTATCACAAACTTCCTAGTCCAATCCTGTGCATCCATGTTGAACACATATCCTGGCTGTACATCTGTGTAATATTTTACTTTGTCTGATTGCTCAAACATCCTTCCTGTGAATCCAACAACGTCACCATGCCAGTAAAATGGTATCAGCAATCTTTGATGAACGTCCCATATGTTATCAGGTGAGTACATGAAGTCATACCAGTCAGCACCTATACCTCTGCTCTCTAGATACTTCAGTAGTCCGTCTATCTTCTTCCATTGTGGTTCTGTGAGATCATTTGCCACATACTTCTCTAGCCACACATCAAGTTTGTGTGCGTTCTTGGGCAAGGTCTTGTTTTTGAATGACACGAACTTTTTCTTCTCATACTTGACATCGCCCTCTTCCTCACGCATGGCCTCGATGGCCAACTTACGTATGGTGTCCTCAGGTATACCGATGTAACTCATGAACTGCCTCATCTTGTAGGTCAGTTTACGTCCTATGACATAACTGGCCTTGAATCCACAATTGAAACAATGGTAACTGACAGTGCCGTCTGCACTGTTCATCAGTCCCCCACGTTTCTTCTTGTCAGCGGTCTCACCATTGTGTACACAACAAGGTGCGTTGAAACTGATCCATCCGCTTGGTGTTTTCTTTCTGTTCGCAGGCAGGCCAGTCAGAATTGTATTCTGTATAAGATTCATATTCTATACTATTTTACTGTCTATATAGGATTTTGTCAATACGACCAGTGGTACCTGTGTCTCTTACCGCTTTGAATCTGACATTTTGGAACACACCTGTGAAGTTCAAAGTAGATACGCTTGATGAAGCACTCAAAGATGAACTGGTAATATCAAAATAGTCATTGTCTGTTGGACTTGTTGCAACCATGGTACCTTGTACCGTTACTGTACCTGTGAAATTTTTTGGATATATTGCTATTGTGTGAAGTGCTTGGTTATTGTTTATGCCCGGTCTGCCAGTTATTGCACCTGAGGTAAATGTATCACTTGACAATGTGAATGTAGATATTGATGTACTTGATACAAACTCTGGATATGCACCATCTAGTATCTCTACTGTGCCCGCGGCCGCGTATCCTGTGTCTGCATACGTTATCTCTCTGCTACCGTCTGATTTTACTTCTCTGACAGCAAAATTGTAAAATTTGGCTTCTAATGGTAATAAGTCGCCTTCCGTGATTGTGCAACTTGCGTCACCTTTTGTGCTGACTGTTGAACCATCGTCCAGTATGCTCAATGTCTTGGTCAAGACCGCTTTTTTGCTTTCGGAATCGATTAGATTGAACTCATACGTCTTGGAAGTAATGTCTTGTGCCTTCTGATCCTCGTTTTTGAACGTGAATGATATTGGATTTGACACCCCTCTGTGTAGTGTTAAACGTCTATCGTACACTTTTGAATTCCTCCCGTGGTAACCACTTACGTAGGCTATTACCAACTGTGATAGTAAATACCTTGAAACTGTTTGCATAGTACATATTTAACAGTATTTATGGATATAGAATGAATGAAATTTTTAACACATTAAGGGATAAATTTCCATTTCTCAGCCTTATCAGAAAGGGTGATTTGGAATTTGTGGGCATAGTGCAGAACGAGGACACAAGTGTCATCAGTTTCTATGACTATGGTAGGTTGATGTTACCACAGGATAAGATGAAGTTTCTCAAATGTGGAGAAATTTGGTGGCATGAATCTAACAGGAAACTGCCCATAAACATATTTCTCAAGGGAGACTTTCGTTACTTTAGGACCACGTTGGTTACTTTGAACAGTAAAGACATTGAGATAGTACATGGACCCACTGTGCGTTTATCTGAAATTTCAAAGAAAAGAGTCAAAAGAAAAACTATACAGTTAGTAAGACGTCCTATTTAATCTTCTTTTTTTCAGGAAGTATAGCACCTGTCGTAAGATAGTGTAATGTTAACGGACTATCTGGCTGATAACTGTCATGTTCTGAACGATATGAAGACTTGGATTTTTGTTTGGTTTTCTTGGAGATTTTTTTCTTAGGTTTTTGATGTTGCATCAAAACTATATTTAGCTCTACTGATCAAATTCATCTGGACAACGATTGCTTGGGCATATGCCACAGCGTGTGATTTCTTAAAGAAATAACTGCCATCCGTTGGCCTTGTCCAAACTTCTTTCATGATGTCTACCCAGTCTTTGTACATCAGGTTCCTCTTGGCAGGCCGTATTATGGCCAATACAGCCGCAAGTTGTTCTATAGTCCTCGGTTCTAGTTTGGACACTATGTTGAAATGGCCATTTAGGTGAAAAAGGTTTTCAACCACTTTTGGATCTTTTAACATATCCCAATCAGGTTCCTGTATCATCAGTTCTACAAGTTCCTGTTCTGATTTCACATCCTTGTAGATGTTTACATTAAGACAATCAATTTTAAAGTAACCCCTATCCTCTGCCTGTTTGTAATCCAATGATGCGTGACCTGTCACAGGATGCTCAGGAACAGCATGGAAGTACACTCCCGTCTTGTGTTTTTCTGACTTGCCTTCTTTTATCATTGATGCAGGCGTGTGCTTGAAAAGTTTTAGTACTCCGTCTCTGTCAAAAAAATCTATGTCTACGTCAGGCATTAGTGCATACTCCCTTTTCCCTTTTTGGCATGATCTATCATCTTATCACGTGATCCTGGTTGTAAAACTTCTAACACATCTAATAGTTTTTTGTATCCTTCTGTTTCTAAACGTCCTTTTTTCATGTCAGGCATTATTACTCTGCCTATTGATCCATCTTCTTTTATTATGACCGCACAATCTCCATCTTCAAATTCTAAGGTGTTAGTAATCTCAAGGTCTATCTTAGACAATTTTGGCCTCCTTTGCTGTTTCCTTCACTAGCATTAAATCTGCAGGATAGCTCTTCAACTTGCTTGGCCAGAAACTTGGGTTTATAAATCTCTCAATCATTTGTAGTTGTTCGTCGTTAAATGATTTTAACATCCTTTTGCCAGCATCGCAACCTAGCAACATCCATGGACTGATAGCACCCTGTTGTATATGTTGTACTGCCCTGTTGGTGTTGACAAGTCTAAAGTAATCACTCCATTGTGCATTCTGTTCATTGGCCCAGTCCATCATGGTTGCTATGCTACGTTGCAGTGCCGCCTCGACTGGTTCTGACTTCAAAGTTTCTATCAAGTATTCTTCGTAAAGATCGTCTCTGGCCCAGTGGTCCAGTTTTATTTTTGACCGTAGAACATATTCTATATATTTGTCTGGATATATTGGGTTAATGTGCATGATGTATCTACCAAATTTAACAAATGCGTTGTAGTAAGGACTTTTGACAAAATCATCATACGTTTTTTCTTTTGAATTGTGTTGATGTATCTGATAGAATCTCTGGAACACCATGAAAGCATTCACTACCCATTTTTCGTCTCGTTGCAGATATCTTCTTTTTGGTTCGCATAGATGTACTTGCAGTGTACGTTCCTTCGCAAACTCCTTGCCACAGTATGTGCATTTATTTGTCGATGCCATGTGCCTCTATTATTTCTTCTAGTTCTCTGTCAGTGATCACTTTATCTAGTGTCTCTAGGTCTGCTTCCTTCCAGGTTGGATATATCTGTTGTAGTTTTTTCAAACTCTTGTTTGGAACACGCTTCATTGGTTTGATCCATGGATGGAACTGTTGCGACAGTGCCCCACACATGGCGGTCAGTATCCATAGCAGTTTCTTGTGTTTGCCCAATGTAAAGCAGTGCTTGTTCACGCACTCATTAACCATTTCTACGTAGTGTTCAACAAAGAACTTATCTTTAGATGAAACATTAGAAACATATCTCATCAGCATGTACGGAGAGTACAATGATTTTTCTTTGTCGTCAACTCTGTCAAAGTAGTCTTTGTTTCTGAAATCAACTGCTTTGAGACCGTTTCTTAAATCAAAGAATTTTCTATTTTTTTCTGCTGGCATATTTTAGTGCAAACATTGTGCAATCTTTCGCTGTTGCAAATGTTAATTTTAGTTTCTTGCTCCTATGTTGTAAACCTGAAAATTGGAATTTGTGTTTCTTCATGAAGTCAAAGAAACTGAACATCCAGTCTTCATCCATCCACACAGCGATCTTGTTGCTGGTTATCATTATCGGTGCGTCGATTGTAATTGATTTCCTACCAGACCGAGCCATAATCCACCTGCTCACACTGTCTTGATATATCTTTTACAAAATAAGCACACATTGGTTGACGTCCGTTACTTAAAGGTACCGCCAGCATTTGGCCTGTTTTGATCTTTGGAAAATACCATTTGACTTCTGTGTATATGTCCACTATATCTATTGGCATGAAGTCAGGTTTTGCACTGGTTAATGGATTGAATGTAAAAGCATCAAACCCCCTGTCGTTAAGACTTGTGATTGGTAGCACATGCATCTCAGATTGTCCTGCCTCCCCTATCAGCATCTTCCAATCTAATGGCATCTTTATCTTGTGATTGCCTATTTGTAGAACAGCCGCCGGTGCATTAAAACTTTCAAGGAATATTAATGGAATGTAAAAGAAATCTGGATTAGCCGGATCGGAGTTATCTAAAACAGCAAATCTCAGATTTTCGTCAACCCATTCAGGAATTTTTTCCAAAGTATATGTTCTATTATCAAGTGTAAGGATTTTCATAATTTATCTTTTCTATATTATACGGGTAATTGGCCTCTTTGTAAAACTTTTTCCTTGCACCCAAGTGTCTTTTTGCAAACTTGCAACTGCTGGTAATATCCCAGATCTGTACACTGTCCTTGTCCTCTGCTTTCCTGATCCCACGTCCTATACTCTGTATGACCCTGACAAACGACTTGCCCGGTTCTATGAGAACAAGATTAAAAATCCTAGGAATATTAATACCAACAGCGGCAACTCCATATGTGGCGATAATAACTTTATTTGTTGCAGTAGATATTTCATCATATTGTTCCTTCCTGTCTGTGTTTTTAGTTGATCCGGACACGAACACTGCATCTTCAATTTGCTCCTCTAATATCTCTCCTGCGGAAATTCTATCCACAAGTATTAGTGTGTTGCCCGAACTTGATATGTCCTTGATTGTGTTGGCTACCCATTTCATCCTTGTCTTGTCTGTAGTGAGCCATTTTAATTCTTCTCCGTATGTTTTGAACTGTGGATGATCTTGTGTCTGTAACACATTCACATGACAGTTGGCCAACACGCCCTTGTCTTGCAATTCGCTTGCCTGTATCCTATTTGATACGTCACCTATGCTACATTTCAATCCCATAAATTCATAATCCGCTTTTGGTACTGTGCCTGTCAGTCCCCAACGTATGCCACAGTGTGCGAATGGTCCTGTTAATAATCTCTTCAACACATCTGCTTTGGCCATGTGCACCTCATCGATAATCACAGTGTTGATACCTTGTATTGCCTCCAAGAAATCTGTTGTGTGTTCGTCCTTGCTTTTCTTTTCTAATACATTCAAGGATTGCCATGTTGCTATCGTGTTGAACCTGCCCAATTCCTTCCTGTCACCGTAGTACACGCCTACATCCAAGTTACAGGCAAGGAAATCCTCTTCGGTCTGTGTGACAAGACTCTTGTTGGGCACGATAGTTAAGGTCCTACCATATGGCTCGACCAATTGGCACAAGGCCGCCGTTATTATGGTCTTACCCGCACCGGTGGCTATCTCTTGTATGCTCTGTGGATGTTCTATGAACTTGTTGATTGTTTCCACTTGATAGTCTCGCAATTCGATTGGCTGTCCCGCCGCGGGATGATTTTCTGGCCATGTTATGTGTGATAGATAATTTTTGTCTACTTGTTTGAATTCAAAGTTGTGTTTCTCTCTTTTATCCTCAACGTCTATGTACACACCGCCCTCGTCTAGTATAGGAATTATTTGGTCAACTAGATTTAGATATGTGGTACCACCCAACCCAAAAAATGATACCTTACCATCCCACCTGCCTAGTTTCACTGCTGGCAGATGTCTTGCATAAGGTATTTCGTATTTGAATTTGTTTGACAGTCTCTTACGCCATTCGAGGCTGAGGTTTTCAAACTTCACATTTACTTCGTCTTTTATTACTAGTTTACAACTGCTCATTATAATTTTTGTACTATATTATCATGCCAATCCCAACTGCTGGGTTGATGATCACTATAATACAACTTTTTTGGAAGATTTTCAAGTAATCTTTTAAGATTGTCTGTGCCGGTGGCATAGTATCCTCCTCCCAGTGCTATCAAAGATGCTTTTGGTTTTACCTTGCTCTTGATTAAGGCACGTGGTATTCTGTTACGTACGAATATTATTTTTGTGTTGTCGTCTATGAATTTAAACTGCTTACTCATTTGGTGTAATTCATATAGGTTTTCAAAAAACTCATGAGAACTATGACTATGGATCAACATCTTACGTTCGTTGAATTCGTCAATATCTTTTCTGTATATTGGTTCTTTCACGTCAAATCCCCAAGAGCATTGGTTCAATATATCGATACCATTCGACTCGAAGATCTTTAACCATTCCCAAAATTCCTTAATTTCTTTTTCTTCGTGAACGTCACTGGGGCATGGCATGACCAATGGAAAGGTGTCCAACTCAATCAATGCTCCAACCACTTCTTTTTTTGTATATAGGGTAGAGTTCAACCACAGTTTATGGTATGAATGGGTTGCTATTCGTCCAGCAAGTTTTGAATCTGTATCTATTGTGATTCCCTTAGTTGAAATACCAAAATTTTTCAAAGCATCTACTTGTTGGATCAAAGGACGATTAGAAATATTTTCTGCCCAATATTCGGACAGTGATTCGGAAGCGTGTTCTATAACTATTTTGTCTCCGCTGAGTCTAGCACTTGGTTGTCGATACCCCAATACTTCTTTTCTGACAGCATCAAAATCATCTAACAGTTCTGGAGTTAAAAATTTAAAATCATAGCGAACTGCTATCAAGGTAAGATAATACGCTGTGATGTCAGTATGTAAAAAGGTCCATTTCTTATCCTCGCCTGCATACAAGGCATACATGCCAGGCAGGTTACGTCTGTCTTTGAGACAACGTATCAGTTGTATTATTTTTTTGTTGTAAGGAAATTTTAATTCAATCTTGTCAATGCCGTCCTCATCTGTGTACTTCTCTATCACCTTGTCAAAACTGATTACTCTAAATTCATCTTCATATTTTGGATTGTCAAGCAAAGATTTTATGTCCATACCGTATGCTTGGAATTTGGTAAGATATCTTTTCAGTATCACCAATGCTAGTCTGGCCTGTTTTTCTGTCCAGGCATATTGTGACTCTGCCAACGATTTGACGGTTTCTTGGTCTTTGGGGTGTGGCTTGATTACGGCTGTAGAACCTATCATTGATGGATTTACCCAAAAAATATCATTATATGCTAGTATTTTAAGTGCTTCGTTAATTGTTTTTGGCAAATCTGTGTGCATATTAGTCATGATATTTTAGGTAATTATTAGTATATTATAGCATATTTGGTAATATAGTCAACCATGAAAAAGTACAAAAATAAAAGTGTTAATGTTAGAAAACAACTTAAAGTAAAGTTGGAAAATACTGCCACTAGGTATAAAAACAAAGTTGGTTTCAGACCCACGGAGCAACAAGCCTATCATTGGTTTGGTGTAATAAACAGAGGATTGTTTAATAGTAGATTACCAAGAGTTCCAATTCATATTAAAAAATTACACAAGGATTGGGGCAGATGCGTAGCCGATTGGGATAATAGAAAATGCAGAAAAGGTACTTTTGATCAAAGAATTATTCCTTACGATAAAACAGAAGTGTTTCATTACATTGAAATTCATTGCAAGTTTCCTACTTGGAAAGATTTTATTGAGACTCTTGCACACGAAATGGTACATCTTTATCAGATGTCTTGGCTGAAAGACCCTTATTCTAATCACAATGCAAATTTCTTTGCATGGAGAAGCAAATTTAAACTAGCAGGCCTAGGCCTATCAAGGTGTTAGTACCTTCTCAAATTCAGCATAACTGATAACTCGACTGTTGCCAAGATCGGTTCCTGTCTGTAGGTAATTTAGAAAATCGGGTGGATTGTCATGCACCACGGTATAGTTCACGTAAGGTCTCATCTTCAGCATGTCTCTGAACTGTTTCAACCATCCTTCAAATATTTTGTCATCGTCCCGTTCACCATAACAATCTGTTCCTTGATATATGTTGTTTAGTTCTCCCTTGCCGTACTCTCTGAAATCAAATCCTACCAGGTAGATGTTTTTGTGTCCATGTACACCCGCAGTCCAGAAAGCGGCATTGCCTGATATCCAGTGTGGGTTGTGTGGTATGAGATGTATCATGCCCTTGCTCTGTTTCCTGTTGACTTCCAGTGCTGGCCCGTAGTGTACAGTCTTTAGACCCACTTCATCCTCCACCATCTGCATGGACATCTTGGTGTCCACGGAGAATATGAAGTCCGGCAGGAAATCCCTGTAAAGTGCATTACACCCATAAGTCTGTCCAGTGGCTTTTAGTTTTGTAAGATCAAATCCGTTACGTGAAGGACCATTGCCTATAACATAAGCGTTGCCTCGAGGCACCGCTTTGACTTTGTCTTCATAAAATCGGATGTCTCGGAAACGTTTGCCTTGCTTGATAGTGGTATTCACACAGACATTTTCACCGGTATATGGCTCCCATTCGATTGGAAGTATTTGGTTTCTCTGTCCTATATTGATAGTTTTCATTTCAAATATCTCTCCACAAGTCTTGCTTTGATTCTATTCCAAGGCAATCCTTGTTCTATCTCGTCTTCAAACCATTCTGTATATGCTAGTTTATTTGCCCAGTTAAATCTGTTTGGCATGGCGGGGGTGTTGATGTCTGATAACTTTATATTCCCAACATCATGACATAGGCTGGATTCCGAAACAAACACAGGTATTCCTTTTATTACTGCTTCCATGGCCGGGTTACTTGAATGATTGATTACTGCCCATGTCCTTTCCAAAGTTGCTTTAAAATCTGTGTCGTCGTAGGTTCTAAAATCTCTCTTGGGCAATCTTACTTTTACATTGTCAAATTTTTTTTCATCAAATGAAACAATGTTACGAGGATGTGGTCTTACCAATATGGGTCTGGTAGTGTACTTACGTATTTCGTGTATCTGTCGTTCAAACCATTGTGACATTCTAGGAAGTCCTTTCCATTGCTCAGATGCATCGTGTTGTCCGCACATCACAATTAGATCACCTGTTGGATTCCATGGCCGCAATTCGTGTTTGAACAAAGGCCAACGTGTGTCATCAAATGTTTGATTGGCAAAGTCCGCGTCTCTGTTGATGCCATTTATTCCTATCTTGAAACTGAGATTCCTACGCAGTCCTCCTACCTCTATAACAATAACTGGCTTGCCTGCGTTCCGGTATCTCTGCCATATGCTCCTATAACTCTGCATACGTCCCCGCCAAAGTACACTCCATATGACTGCAACGTCTCCGTTGGTCTCTTTGTCGACATGTACTTCGTCACCTGAGTCCTGCATGGACTTTATAAATTTTTGAAATATGTTTTTGCTGTTCAAAGGCCCAAATTTAGGCCACGCTTCTATTCTCATCAGTTACCCTGTGTGCCTTTGGCCACCTTGCTTACAATATCGTCTGCTTGTTTCGGATCAAACTTTACCCCGCCAAATGGATCATAGTTCTCAACGTTCTTCCAATAATCTTCGTTCCTGTCTCCCCGCAGATCACTTTTACTACTTTTACCCAGCACCTTTCTTTTGCCCTTCATGTGATCCACATATGCTCCCAACACGCTGTTGATGAACACATGATGCCCTTTGGCGCCAGCACCTTTGCCTATGTCCACCCCGTCGTTGCGTGCCACACGTTTAACACACTGCCAGAACAGGTAACTGTCATGCCATTCCAACTCTTTGAATATAGTGTCTTTGATGTAGAGATCTGTCCAGTACCGCATGAACTCTGTAATTTTTGGATGCTTCTTGTTGTAGCATACCCATCCGCATTCGGGATACTTTTCGCCTCTGCCCAGGAAGTTCACGAGCTTGTCTTGGGGCAGTAGCCCTGTGACGAACTCTGTTGTGATTGGCCTGAATGTGTATGTGTCAGCATCTAGCCACAGAACGTAGTCTGTGTTGATTGTTTTTATTGCATGATCCACTGCAAAGGTCTTGTGTGCGAATCTCACAGCGTCCCATAGGTAAGAACCCTTACCTTTATCATTTTTCCCTGCGTTGGGATCTCGCCTTACACCACCTGGTATCTCATCCACTTCGCCGTTGGCCACAGGATCGTTCTTGTGTCTCTGTTTGAATTTGACCAGTTCAGGATTGGCGTCTTCTATGTTTATGAATTTGATCTTTGGATGTTCTAGTGTTGGCTTCTCACCCTCGTGATATGCATACAGGGTAACATCGTCGGGCCAGAATTGAATATGGCTCTCCAACATCCTTTTAGCATAGGCTGTCCATCTGTTTGGTGGGAAGGTCGTAACAACAGATAATGATGTCATCATAGACCTAGCCTTTGTTTGAATCTTTTGTACACTGTTCCGTCCCTTATTTCTTGTATGCTCCATAATTTGTAACCCAGATCATTTACCCACTGTGTCCTATCAGGTGTCTTGGGTGTTTCGATGTCGTTAAGATCCTTGTTACACACGTCCCAACACAGTGCAAGATCTGATGTGCAGAAAGTCGGTATCCCCCTTATGCAACTGTCAACACTGGCAGTGGAGTTGTGCGTTACCACAGCATGTGCATTCGCAATCGCTTCCTGGAAATGGAATCTGTAAAATTTCTTCTCATCTCCTGCAAAGTGTTGTTGTGTGTATTGCAGTTCCACGTCCTCTGGCAAGTCGCCTTTACGTGCCACAATGGATGCGACATGATTTGGATGCGGACGGACTATGAATTTTCTACCCGTGGCAGGTCTTAATTTTTCGTAAACCCCATTGAACCATTCTATGGGATCTAACTCGTTCATGCTCCAGTTGTCCTTGGGTTGCAGTACAAATATTATGGGATCGTCTTGGTCGGACTTACGCCATGGTTCGTACTTGACCTTGAATTTTTTCACCATCATTTCCCAACGATCGCTTGGACTGTTGTCAGATAGGAAGTCGCCGTCGTTCATTGGCGTGTACAACGAAACCCTGAAATGATGATCGGGTGATGTTGACACGTTGCCAAAACTGGATAGTAGTCCTCCATCAAATGTTATCAGCGGAATTTTTTTGTCTCTGCAATTATTTGCAAGTTCCCTACGTCTACCTTTGGTGTGATGCATCTGCTTGTCACCGCCATATCCAAACATGGCCGCCATGGGTGCAGTGGGTGTCATCTCACCTTCCACGGTTGGTCCGGACCGGTTCTCATTTACTATCACCGCTTCATCGCCCGCGGCCTCTATGCCTTCTTTGAGATGGTAGAGCAATTCGTAACTGTTGCCACGTTTACGATCCTTTACCGTCCTTCTGAATATCTCAACTTTCATTTAACATCCTCCATGCTGTGCCGTTGGCCATTTCTTGTAGTGTCCAATTATTATACGCTAGACTTGAGAATAATGCAATTCTGTCTCCGTATTTAGGTGTTTCTATCTTGCTGAAATCTGTTTCAGATATTGGCGCCGCCGCACTGTTGTTGGGATCACAGAACACAGGAACACCATTTGTGAGGCTGGCTACCATGGTGTTAGAATTGTAGGTCACTGTTGCATGGTAATCGTCCCAATTTATATTTCCCTTGTGTACAGTGGGCCTGTCTACTTTTACCGTTGCACCAACATGATCGATTTTGATTGTGGGATTGTATGGTTTTTCCCTTACAT
>Ga0222719_10001204_pt1 | contig 25451 bp, 32 predicted proteins | sample C33_34DmetaG_FD_165039 | JGI IMG/M metagenome (GOLD analysis project Ga0222719, IMG submission 165039) | Estuarine water microbial communities from San Francisco Bay, California, United States - C33_34D | ecosystem: Environmental > Aquatic > Marine > Unclassified | place: USA: California...
CTGTTTTGGATGCTGCTGCTTGTTGTGCCCAATACTTAGCAGAATAACCACTATCATCTACTGTGCCACCAGTATATGTTGCCCAATCCTTTGCTGAACCACCATTAGCAGCATTTCTACGTTGTGTACCAATAGCATATTCTTTAGCTGAATAATCCTGACCATCAACTTGATTGGTAGTATCAGTTGCCCAATCCTTTGCACTTCCTGCACCATTCGTGTCATTAATGCCATTACCACCAATAGCCCATGCTTTAGCTGAATATGTATCAGGTGATGTTTCTACTTCACCATCTGTTTTAGTGGCATAGTTTTCTGCAAGTATAGCATTTGCACTAGCATTTTGTACTGCTGAAAGATTGTTAGTTATATTGGTCATATTAGTTGTGTTTTGTGAAACTGTAACAACTGCATCAGCATTTGTAGCAACTGTTTGTATTGCGTTAGATGCTGTAGTTCCATCTTCTATATGTGCCAATGTTGTTATATCAGCAGAAATACCTCCTAATGTGTTTATATTTGATGTTATATTAGCAAGGGAATTAACATTAGCTATTGTAGGGCCTGCTTCAGCAGCACCAGTAGTTTCATTAAATCCTAAAACAGTACCTAATCTATCTGCTTTAGAAGGAAGAGTCATAGATGAAGCGGGATCATCGTCAGCTAATTGTAAAGAACGGACAACATCATCGCTTATATCATCAGCAATTGCTGTGAATCTATCAAGCTCTGTATTTAGTTTTGCAACATCAAATGCACCTGATGATGGGAAATCAGTAATCCTATCAAGAGCTATTGATCTTGTAACAACTACAGTAGAACCACCTGTAATTCCAGTAACACTATTACCTGCTGTTGTATTAATTGTACCAGTTGCACCACTACCACCTGTTACTGTGTAATGTGTAGTTAAATCTTTTTTAGTACCATCAACATAAAAATTTAAATCTTCTGCATCAAAAAACTCAAACGGAACAGTAAATTGAGTTTGAGTAACACCTTCTGCTACTGTATAAGATTCTCTTGGTGATCTGTCACTTAAAGTAATTGTCATATTCGCACCTTATTTGTTGTTGTAATTGTGTGCAACGCACAAATACTTTAATATCTACCAAAAGATTTGAAAGCATTTGTAAGTTGATTCATTTCATCTTTCCAAAACCACATTCTTGCTCCGGGCAAATTTCTAACAACTTGTTTAGAGCCTTCACTTACATTACCTTGAACAACATCCATTACACCTTTAGTTATATCGGTTGCTATACTTGGCCCTGCACCTAAAACATCTGTGACAGGATCAATCACACTTGGTTTTACTGGAAACTTTGGATTAATTGTTCCCATTCCAATATCAGGGCCACCTAATTGTGCAGATGTATGCAAAGCTCTATAATAAAAATCTGAATACATAGCAATAAGACCTGAATTATCTATCGATCTAGCTAACAAATCAGGCCATTCCATTTTATCAGTAACATAATCCGGTGTTTTTAAATCCATAGATAAATACCCAAGTGCAACACTTGTAACAACTGCGGCAGCTCTGTTTTTAATTTGTCCTTGTGCAAAGGCAGCAGTAATTTTGTTGGTCGCAGCAAATGTATAAGAATAAAATTGAAATGGTAACCCTAATAATCCGTTCTCAATTCTTGCATATCCACGATATTTAGGGTCTTCTGACAAACCAAAACGTTTAGCAACACGCATAGGTATATAAACAATACCATCAACAATATTAGGTTTGTCTGCCGGTGTTCCCATTAATACAGTATTTAATATTCCACTATTCATTGAGCTTCTAAATGCTTGCGTTGCATCTGCATCAGCCCATTTAATAGTATTTGGCAAATAAAGACCTCCATCAGTTTGCTCTACTGGCATTGCTGCAATACGTCTTGCCATACTTTCATCAATATTATATTGAGCAAGCTTCATGGTATCTTGTGCTGTAGCTTTACCTTCGGCTATTTGTTTAGATAACTTTATTAAGCTATGTCCACGAACTACAGAATCAATAAATTTCATAGTATGTGTCATTGGAGTCAAACCATTTAAAAAATAATACGCATTTCTAACTCGTGTCATGATTCCATCTTCGAGAGGATTGTTTGTAACATCCTCAACCAGTCTCATATGCACATCACCTTTAACTAAATCTGCTAATTCACCTGCTAAACGACCTTCTGCTCCTGACAATTTTACCCTGTTATCTTTTAATATTGCTAACAAACCTTGCATAACATCGCCAAGTTCATGTTCCATAACTATTTTTGCAAAATCGGGTAATGTAGCAAAACCTGCTGATCCTAAATAATTTAATTGTGCCATATCACGCAATATTCTAGCAGTCTTTTGGTCTAGCGTATTAGGGTCACGCAAAACACGACCAACTATACGATCATGTAAATGCATAAAGTCTTTACGTGTTGCATTAATTTCATCTATTGACTTTCCTGCTGCATACAACTCATCATCCATATCATCAAGAACATCATCTAAACTTCTATTAAATGATTTTTGAAATTCATACTGACCTGCAACTCTTTGGTTATATGCCCTCATAACCTTCAATGGATTTAATTCAATAAACTCTGTAATTAATTTATTGGGTATATCTAATGTTCTATGTTTAAAATGTTTTGATACACCATGCCCAAAAAACTGTATTGATTCATCTGATGTGTCATCTAAACCTAAAATCCTGTCAGTAGTTTCATTAGCTCGTTTCAACAAAGCTTCAGGTTGTGTAGCCTTACCTATTTCAAATGGGGATAAAGCAGGCTTTTGTTCTAGCTCACCATATTTATTTCTTACAATAATTTTAGGATTATCCCTAAACCAATTCACAAGTCTTTCAACAAAGACATCACGATTATCTCGTATTTTATCCTTTAATAAAAATCTAGGAAAAAAACTTTCTTCATTCGGTGGTAATATTTTTGTGTCTTTGATTTCCTGTAATGTAAATTCTAATTCTTCTGAATCCCTTTTTATTCTATCACGACTTCTTCTTAAATTTCTTAAACGCTCCAGTTGACCCTTTGACAAATATTGTTTTGTTATTTTCTTTTCAATTAGCTTTGAAAAAAGATTGTGTTGTTTCGGAGTAAAATAAACACCCTTACTTTTTTGTTCACGTAGTTTCTTTTCTAACTCACCCATCCTATTTGTAAAAAAACCTTCTGCCTTTTTAGCTTCAAGATCATCAAGTATGGATTGTGCCTTTTGGCCTTGAGTTAGATTCGATTGATTTAATGAGTCTATAAGCTCATCAACCTTTGCAATTTGTTCTGGAACTTTATCTTCCATCTCTTTAATTAGTTTGCTTTTCTTTTCTAACCTTATTTCGTTATTTATTAATTTACGTTGCATAGATACTGTGTCACCAATTTGACCAGTTTCCTTCAATCGTTTTTCCCATTTTGTCCAATGCTCTGTCCACAGTTTTGCTAATTGCTTTTCATTTTCATCTAATGGCAAACCTTTAATATGCTTTTCACTTACTTCATTAAGCCAATCATTATAACCTTTTTTGTTTACATCAACATCAAAGGTAGGTGTAGATTTGTGATAAACATCACTGTATAATTTTCGTGACTGATCATGTATTGTTATCCACTCACCATTTAAAACTTCTTTATTTTGATGTACTGAATTACCTACTGACTTGCCATATTTGTTTAAATTTAATCTTAAGCCTGAATCGTTAGCTAATTTTAAAAATGCAAGCTTCACACTATCAGGTTGATCTGATTGCAATATACGTTTCATTGCAGTTGTAACACCTTTAAACAAAAAACTATTCATAAACATGTTACCATCAAATCCATAAGGATCGTCTATGCCTGCTGTTTGTGATGTTATTTCTATTTGATTACGAATATGCAGTTCTTTATCTATTTCTTTTAATTCAATATTATTTTCATCGATTGCTCTGTTAATACCATCTATTTGCAATCGTATCTTTTTTTCTTTGTTCTTCAGATCATTAAGTTTTTTGTTTTGCACTTTTGTAGGTTTGGAAACACTGCTTTGCAAAGATTGCTGATATGTATCAATATCATTAACAACTTTATCATGTGCTGTTTTTAATTTATCTTTATTCTTATTAAGACCAAATTCTTCTTTTGGTATACTTTCTCTTCTTGCATTTAGTTTTTCTAATTTAGTTTCTGCAAATGGTTCTTTTGCCTCGAGTTTAGAGTTAAATACAGATTGATTACCAGTATCATTTTTACCAAAACGAATTACCTCAAAGTCACCTTTAGCTATCTTCATATCACCGGGAACAAATATTTCCCCCATAGCTTCACTCTTTGCTTTGTATTTTTCTAAAGCACTTTTCTTAATTCTAAATATAACTGCATCATCGCCTGCTTCTGTGTCAGGAAACCTTTGCATAAGCTCTTTATCTTTATAAGCTGTATATGTTACCGATGTATCAAAGTCTTCACCAAGAGACACACCAAATTGTTTTTCGCCAACAAAATCATCGGCACTACCTTTTAATGTAAGATTGCCATCTGTATCAATAAATGTTTCTATCTTTTTGTTTTTAATATTTGTTCCATGATAAACAAATTCACCACCTCTAACACTTTCTTCAGGAATACCAAGCTGTCTATTTAACTCTCTTATGTCCTCTTGCATTCTTTGTTGAACTTTAGCTCGTTTAGTAAGAGGTATTGAAACTAAACCACCAAGTATCATTCCCCCTGCAAACGCTGTTCCTACATTGAAAACACTTTCTTCAACAGTTCCGACAGGATCAAATGGATAACGTGCAGCTTCAAGCCCTGTTTGTATAGCAGCCGTTCCTGCACCAACACGAAAAGCTGACCTTGCAATACCAACCCCAAAGCCACCAAAAGGTAAAGCAAATAAATTTATTGGGTCAAATATACCTGCACCAATCTGTGACAACATGCTACTATTGTAAAGCACTTCACGTCTTTTTTTGCTATCATCTATTCCACGTTTCATTTCAAACATATGTTCTTGATTGTTTGCTCCAATCAAATCAGGTGCGTACTCTTCATAACCTTCCATGTCTTGTAAAGGATTGTATGTCGAGTCAAAAGCATCACGATACTTAAAGTAATTCCCTATAGATTCAAAGATTGGATCGTATTGATATGCTAATGAAGCACTTAATGTTTCTGCAAATGTTGGTGTTGGTGAAAGTTTATTTTCTACACCTGAAACATATTGAAAAGCATATGGATTTACTGTCATTTAAAAAGCACCTAATGGCATAATACTTTTACCCATTCGTTCTTTAGTTATCTTGTCTTGTACTAATTGTTGATTGATAGCTTCTTGTGCAAGTTCTTCCGATCCTATGTCATCTTTTAATCTATCTTCTTGTAGTCTTAAATCAGATAACTGTTTTTCTTTAATTTTTCTTGCTGTAACTTCTCTTGTTGACCATGCATACATAGTTGGATTACCTTCTTCATTATTACCTAAAATAGGTATAAGCTCACCACCGGGGGTAAGTTCCATTGCATAATAGATAACTTCACCACCATATCCTTCATCAATATTTGTGGGTGATATAGGATATGGAACAAGGTATGCTTTTTTTTGATCTCCAGTTTTTGCAACATCAACAGCAGTTCCAAGTCCCTTAATAGCTAAATATGTTGGGGGAGAAGCAAAGAATAAATTTCTATCTGCTTTTAATTTATCAAAGAAACTGCTTGAACTACTAATAACTCCTGTATTTAAAGTATATCCATTCGGAAGTTCATCTTCTACAGTTTCAAGAAATTGATCTGCTAATTCATCATCAGGCAACACAGCTTCTATTGCATACATAGAGCGATTTACAAGCCCATTAGGATCAGCAACAATACCGTTGGTAGGTAAAAACTTTGTTTCCACAAAGTTAGTTACTAGGTTATCAATTTTTTCTTTATCCTTTATTCCTGATGATATCAAATATTCTACATATGGTGTCATTTCATTAACGACATTGTAATCTAATTTATTAGTATGATTTCTTAAATATTTTTGCACATCACCTGACTTGCCTTTATGCAATATCATTCTTACTGAATTATCAAATTCAGTTTTGTTTTCTCTACGCATTTTAATATTATTAAGTATATCATTAAATTTATCCATGCCTTTGATTTCAGCAACATCTAATGCAGCCAACAACAAACCACTTGTTTCGGCACTAATTCCACCTTTAACTGTTAGTTTGTTTTGGAAGTTATTAGTATTAGGATTTAAAAACCTTAAATATCGTGCTGCTCTATTAATAGCAACAGTTTGCTGTTCACCTGTTAAATTTTCATCTGCTAATTGTTGCATTTGATTTACTATTGTAGGAGGTACATATCCCTTTTTTCCTACATACATATCAATTTCTGAATTATCTAATGATTCTTTTGTATAAAAATATGATTTGTCTTTTCCATTTAATATGCGGTCTTCAACTCGTGTGTTTGTTTTCTTTGTTGGTGGTGCTGAATTTGTTTCAATATCATCATTAAGATTTTGTTCTTCTATTGATTTATTTGTTTCTACTTCACTTTGTTTTACTAATGCATGTAATTGTGAAAAACTTTGTGCAAGTTTATTGTTTAATGAATCAGGTGTTGCTTTTAAAATATCTTTAACTGGCTGAACAAGCTCTTCTCTCAATCCTGATGTTTTTACACCATTAGATATAATTGCTTGCCTAATTGCATTAATGTCTTTTGACGTTATATCTGTAATTTTATTTAAAATATTATTTTTAATACCATCTGTAATAGCTTGGTACATTGATTTTTCATTATTTAAAACAGTTTCCTGCCCTATATTACCTATTTGTTGTAAGTTTTTCTTTTCCGTTTCCATCACAGATTGCATTATTTTTTCAATATCTTGAGATGTGTTTGCGTTTTGTAAATCTGTAATAATTTTATTATTGAATGCCTGTTGTTCTTTTGTTGCTTTGTATGCTCTTATTGGCTTAAGTCGATTTCTTTCAAGTTTGGCATCTTGTTCTATTTGGTCTGCATTAGATTTTAATACTTGAACTTGTTTATTTAAATCAGGTAGCAAACTAGTTTCTAAAGAATCAATAGCAAGTTTTACTGACTCTTTATATTTGTCAGGTACATCGTTTAATGTTACACCATTGCTTAATATAGCACTTTGTATTTTAACAAGTTCACTTGAGGTTGCATTTCTAATACCTTGTTTTAATGAACCAAAATTTTGTGCAACTAATGCAGCGTCTAATAAATTATTAACACCACTTTGCTTTACATTCATATATTCATTTGGTAACGATTTTATTCTTTCAAGTAAGTTGTCTAAAGATTTTTGTGCTTCTGGTGAATTTGTTTCAAATAATGTAGGTATATTTGAAATATTATTTTCTATAACTTTTAATTCGTTTGAAAGGTGATATTCATTTTCTCTAATACCATCTTTTATTTTTAAATCATTTCCATGTTGTGCATAAGCTTTTGAAAATATATTTTTAAAATCTTCAATGTAGTTTTCACCACCAGTTTCAGCCATCCTCATACTTACTTCATCAAGATAAATTTTTGCTTTATCTTTAAACTCTTGCTCGTTTTTTGCAGTTTTTCTTATGTCAGCAAGACCTGTTTCGGTATCAGTTTGTATTGCATTGGCCATTTTTTTTCTTAGTAAAGGCTCTGCTGTATTTCTTGCAACTTGGCTAAGATTTGTTGGCAGTTGACGCATAACTAAATTATTGTCTTCATCAAGAACAGACAAGTTCATTACTGTTTCTTGACCAAGTTTTTCTTGTTCAAATACTGCATCTTTAAATGCTCTGTCTTGTATTTCTGAACCAAGCTTAGCTATTGCATTTCCAACCTCTGTTGCACCTGTATTTGTGCTTATTATTCCACGAGGTCTGTTAACAAATGTTGTTGTTTTTGCTCTTATAAATTCTGCCATTATACACTCACAGTTTTTGGTGCAGGTTTAATTTTAGAATATTGATGACCTGCGTTTAATAAACTACCTATTGCATTTATATTACCTACAGTTCTTGCGTTTCTTGCTCTTAAATTAGCTGTTTGTATACCCATTGTCCTTTGATTTTGTTCGGACATAAATTGCAATCTTTGTCTTGATGTTTCGGTTTCAAATTCTTTTTTAGCTCTTTCTCTAATAGCAGCTAATGATCTGTCAGTACCTATGTCTCTTCCCATAATGCCACCTAAAGAATCATTTATGCCTTGCATAGTTTGAAAGTTAGCCATTCTTATATTATGTTCTTGCATTGTTTGAACTACAGCATCTTTCTTTTGTTCTTCTAGTTGTGCTGCTTGCGCCCTAGCTTCTGCTGCTTTTGCTTTGCCTGCTTGCATTGCACCATATGCACTAACAACTGCACCTGCTACCATCCACCAACTCATCCGAATGCTACCTCCACTACCATGCCATTAATATCTAAACTAAAGGGATAGCTTTGTGATACATTTACTCTTGGATCACGGCTATATCCCAACACCCTAAACTCTTCCTTGCCTGTTACTGGCACTCTTTCATTAGACATATCATCAGTAACATTCCTAAAAACAAGATCATTATTGTTTACAGAAACGGCTAGAGTAGAATACAAATCTAAAACAACCCTACTAATTCTTCTAGGCTCTCCAGTAAGTGGCCCACCAACAATACCTGCATCCACTGGCAAGGTCTTGATGAGAGGAGTGAATGCATAACCTATATAGCCAGTGGATACATTTGATTTAGCTAATGACGCATCTATTTCTCCTGAGGCTATAGTAAACTCACCAAGATAATCATTACCACTAATTGCTTTTACAACAGCACCATTTGAAAAGTGTGATGTCAATCCACTGAATACACTGCTTGACGCACTAAACTCATCACAAAAGTCCATTGGCATATCTACCTGAAACTCTTCTAAAAATAACTTGTCTGATCCTGAACCATCATCCCTTGACGCAACAACAAACAATCTTTCAAATACACTACATATTGAATGCCACTTGCCTGCTGTATCCCACAATGTCCATCCTGCTTTATTATCTCCTCTAATAGAATAGAAGACAGCTATAGTTCCATCACTGTTTAAAAGAAAAGCATATGATTCACTTCTGTTCAATGCACCTTTAATAGATGTTTGTTGTACAGGATTAAGTATTAAATGAGGTGCAAGACTTGATACAGCTACTGAGGTATAAGCTTGTTCAGCATCTGTAAACAAGAACTCTCTTAAAGCTGATCCAGTTGTTTGTATAAATAATGTAGCACCATCAAACACAGCAGGCTTTACAAACGATGCACCATATGGTGTCTGTCTGCGTATCTGTGCATTAGCAGGTGTAACTGGTTTATCTACTGGTGCTTGTACAAACAACTCTGCACCTGTAGTAAATACCTGTAAATCTCTGTTAGATACTAAATGTCTTACAGTAAATATCTCACCAACGTTTGCTGTAAGATCAAGTGCATCATTGTCTTCACCATCACCAACATCAAAGTTAAAATACTGACCAGACTTACTACCCCATATACCATCAGGCTGTGCTAATGTACCACCAAACCACAATCTATTTTGGTGAAAGGTAACTGCTGCCGGAAAGCCACGCACAGCAGAATAGCTTTGCTCTTGCCATTCGGTAGTTGCTGAACCAGTCTCAACTCTTGGTCTACCACCACCATCTTCTGAGGATGTGGCTTCATGACTTGTCTCAGTATTAAACTCATATGTGTTTTCATCTATCACAGCCGTTATAGTTCTTGTGCCGTTTAGCCTTATTATACCTATACCACCTACAGTTCCTGCTCTGTCTATAACAATAGTAGCACCTACAGATAATCCATGTAAGGCATGCGTCACTTGCACGACCAAACTACTTTCTGTTGTTTTAAATGCATTCAAATCTAATTGCTGTCTAAGAGTTCCATAAATAGTTGCTGTTACAGTTGTTGCGTTTGTATATCCAGTAATCTCTGCTTCAGCAGTTCCTATCTTAAGATATACACCAACATGATCTGATGTAAAATAATCAGCACTAGTTGTTAACGTTACTCCACTTCCACTTGTAGCACTAGCAGATATAGTTACACCCAATGCTTGGAAAGGATAATAAGGTTGAAAAACATGCTCACTATTTGTTGATGATTCAAAAGTAAAAGTTTCAACTACAAATGTTGTAAGGCCTGTACGAACAATCTTTCTTGGTGCCATTGTTTGATGACAGATAAACATAACGTCACCTTGCTGTGCAAACGTATACTCTTCTAAGTATGGTGCAGCAGTTGTATTTACTAACCAACTTTGTCCTGTTAAAGCTTGTATTGATGATATAGCACCCGTAGTAGGGCTAACCTGAAATATTTCTATACGTGTATTACTAAAAGCAATTATGTATTGCTCATCATCTGAAAATGAAAATGGTTCTATACGAACTGTTTGTCTAAGGTCTGAATCATAAGATGGACTGCTACCAAAGTTATGCCATCTTTTTGTGCCGGGTCTTTTAGTAACTCCACCTTCGCCACGTATAAAGAAATTACGCACACGTTCTGCTGAGTTTTTATATATCGGTGAATCGGTTCTTGATGTTAATGAAGGACTAATTTCACCAAATTGGAAACTATTTTGTGGTATTCTAATCCTTGCCATTAGCTTAACCTATTTGTTCTAAACCTCGTGGTAGATAATACTCTGGTTGTTTGCTGTTGACCATCAAGGTTTCTAGCTTTAGCCATTAATCTTTCTGCTTTTACTTCCATCATTTCCATAAGCTTATCGTCTCTAGCTATTGCTGTTGCAAATACTGAAGCCAGTGAATACTGAACGGCAAGAGAAAAGTATGATGGAAAGTCTACTTCATCTGCCCTGTAAGTATAATCAGCTATCAAAGTATCATTTGTAGTTGAGTCAGAGAAAACTTTATCTCCATATACAGTGTACTGTATTTTATTATCATTTATTGTAACGGCATGTAGCATCAATAAGTTACTTGGTAACTGATGTGCTATATCAAATCTGCCTGTAGGTGTATCTGTCAACTGATTAAGAACTGCCTGCTCTGTAGCAAATCTCCATCTACATATACACAAAGACGACCTAACGACATCCTCATACATGTTAGAGGCTACCAATGCTTCCGTTGAACTACTTTCAAATGAAGTGATTGGTTCTGCACCGATAAGCACTAAGGCTCTTGATGCTATGTCTAACGCTGAGTTGGATGCCGTTGAAGTCATATAATTTAGTCTGTGTCAGTTACTGTAATTGCTGTACCATCTGCTATATCAACAGTAGTACCATCATTTGATAACACAACTGACAATGCAATTGTTGGTGCATCGCTATCATAAACGATAACTAAGTCACCAACATTCATCATAGTTGCTGCATCATTAAAGTAACCAGAAGCACGAACTACTGATAACGCATCTGTACTTGAGTAGTACCACATATTGTAGCCACCACCACCTGACATGCGTGTTAGTCCATTAGAAGAATAAGCCATATATAAATCTCCTTACTAGTTGTTATCAAGAAGTTCATAAATGCCGTTGTCGTCAATTACGACAGCACCCATGGACATCATTGATGTTGCTAAGTGTGAGACTCTTTCAGGTACATAATTTAACTCAGTAGTTACATTAGCACCAATTCCAAGTCCTATAGCAGTAGTGTGATATGCCATATTCTTACCGGCAGTTACAGCAGTTGTTGAAAAAATCTTAAAGCCTAAGAACTCTTTCATTGTCATGCCACCTGCATATGGTAAATTCTGATCGCCTACATAGTCAGAAGATGCAAACTCATTAATTAAGAATAAGTCAGCAAATCCCTTTGGATGCATAGCAATATATCTATTTCCATCTTCAGGTAAGTTAGCAGAACCAAATGTTTCAAAAGCTGATAATAAATCTGCTTTCTCTACAGCACTACTAGTGTCATGTAACTGAGTTGAATTAGCACCTGCATCCATAGCTGTAATAAGAATCTCATCTGTCTTACGGCCTAATGCAGCAGCGGCTGAAGTAGCAATAGCTTGACGCTCATCAATGTTTGTCTTGAGTTCGTCTAACTTGTCAATGTACTCAGCAGCATAATAGTCTGCTAATGTTGCTTCTACGTTAGTATGATCTAGTTCCATCGGAGTAACCATACCGTTCCTTGATTTAGTTGAAGCTGAACCAGTACCGATTTTTTGAAAGCGTACTACGCTTCCTGCAACATTGCTTACGTTACGAACAGTGTTCATTAACTTTGAACCCATTCTTTGGTATGCAAGATGTACCTCGGACTCGAACTGCTTAATAAAGGCTTGATCTATTGTGTTAGCCATTATTAGTCCTTTCCCTGCTTATTGCAGTTTGTTGTTTAAGTTGCTATCGGTTGTCTGTTTTGGGCTTCATCCAGTTATCCGTTAGGGCTGTCAGCTTATTACAGGCCGTGTATCTTCAAGGGATTGCATATAATAAAGGTTTTGACAACGCACAAATCGTAAAACGTGATATCCATTACTAGAAATAGCAGAAGGTAAAAAGCCAAAACCAAGATATTCCAACCAACTTAAAGTCTTGTAGTGATCTATTGGGCATACGTTTTCCAATAAAAAGTATTTATCTTGGAAGTAATCAACAATAGATGGTGACAATTTAACAAATGTTTTTGGATATTGTTCTACTACAGGACTGCATAGCATCCAAATTCTTGCTACCAAGTCATGTTGTGGAACAACGCCAAACATCATTACAGGTTTTTCTTTTAACAAAACGGTATAAGTTTCTGCTGTATCTACTTGTAATGATTGCATTAATGCTCGCCATGGTGACACACCTGCAATCAAACATTCTCGTAGATCAGTATCCCTTAAATTATGTTGAAGCTTTTCAGCATGACTTGGCCTGCTCTTTACTATTTTAGCAATGCCATAATCACCCTCACCCGTAAAGACGCTTCCACTCATTATTGACCTCCTGTACAAATGCCGGATCACGTCTACCTTGCTGCCAGTATCTTGGGTCTTTCATCTTGGCTTCTACATCTTCTTTAGTAACTTGCCCTGCAATCGTACCCGGGCCTGATACATTAGCTGATTTAGTTTGCTCTATGATATGCTCTAAAGCTTTTATGCCTGCTGAACTTGCACCCAGTTCTGCAACAGCTTCCTGCATTGCAGGATCAGGAAAGAACTTGTTCATCCATAACTGTACAGCCTCAACTCTTTCATTAGCATTATCACCTAGTTCTTTTGATACTGCTTCAAGATCAGGTTGCTGACCCATAATAGCTGTAGCATATTTTTCTATGCCTTCAGCAAACTCTTCTTGGCTTAATCCGTTTTCCCATGAATAGTTAGACCACCAGTCAAGCAACTCATTATCTACAGCAGCCTGCTCATCTATAACTTCAGGTAATACGTAATCACCAACTGCATCAGGCCTACTTGAAAATGCTTCTGTTTCCATTTCCTGTAATAGTTTATCACGTAATTCTTCTTCACCTTTACCAAGCTTACTTGATAACTCATCATATGATTTACGTAAGTCTTCAGGTGTCTGAAACTTTTCAGGTAGCCATTCAGGTCTTTCAGCCTGAACAGTTTCTGTTGTTTGTTCTACTGGTGCTTCAGTAGCTTCACTTGGTGTTGCTGATGTTTCTTCCATGGTTTATCCTCTCTGCATGTTGAACTCGTTTGGCAATCAATGCCACTAGATATCTTTGCCCTTCAAGATGCCTTAACTCTTCAGAACTTATATTAGCTCCTGTTATAGCTTCTATTGTTATGGACTTCAGATATTGTAGGGTAGCCAGTCCACTGGGAGTATTGAATGTACTGGCTAAATCTAAAGAAATTTTCTCATCATTATTCTTGGAGCGAGGGTATCCATCAACCCCCAAGTGCTTGGATGCTTGGGTTTGCATTCGGGTCTATTCCTGTTTGTTGTTGCATCTGTTGTGCCATCTGTACCATGCGTTGTCTCTCACCAACATCACGGATCAACTGGTCTGGCACACCAAATTTCTTGGCTAAATAGATTGCTGTTTCTTCTGAGGAGACTAGGAGGTTAATCACCTCAGGGCCGAAACGCCCTGCGACCATTTCTAAGAACCTATCTAGGGACACAATGTCTTGGTTAGATTGTGCCTGTGCCAGTGGGGAAACGCTTTTAATCTTAACTTGCCTGCCATTAACTGTTGGTATTTCTATCCTGCCTTGCTTAGTTAGTAAGTATATTACACGTTGTAATACTGGCTGTACCATCTCAGCTTGCAATCTACCAAATGCTGAACCTATCTTTCTTGATAGATCAGCCATACGTTCTGCAACTTCTGTTGCTGAAGCAGGTGTCCTGTTAGGATCACCAAGCATATCATTGTACAAAGCACGCTTAATATTATTCCTCATATCATTAAGAACCAAGTTAGCGACATCAAAGTTGCCTGCTGCTCTTATTGGTTGCAATCCATTAGAGTTAGGTGCTTTAGGTATAACAGTTCCCGGCACTAGGTTTATTGTATCTACGTTGATAACGCCATCATCATCCATTTGATAGATGCCTGATATAGCCATCTGTGCATTCTCAAGAACTAATTCGATTGTAAGGTTGGCACTCTTAATAGCACTTAATGCATTAACAGCAGGGCCTCTACCATAAACCTCACCACTTGCTTTACTCCATCTAAAAGCAATAAATGGATTAGAGCCTATGCCATTATACTCTTCATTCAATATAAGCTTCTTATCACCCATCTCTATAACCATATAGCTATAGCGTTCTTCATTTGGTTTGTCATAAAGCTTACATGATACCTCTAGTATCTTGCATTTACTATCAGGATACTTCTGTATCTTGTCTAAGGTTTGCTCAGTAAAACTACCTCTTGGATATGCAATAGGTAAGTCACTAAACTTTAAATCTCTTTCTCTATAAACATGATCAATTCTTCCATCAGGGCCTGTATCCAATACAACATGTGGCAATGGGATAGAATGGAAACGTATTGGGTTTACAGCATCACCTTCAGTAACAGCAAGTACAGCAGTACCAAGAGCAAGGTCTATAAAACATTCATGTATCTCTTGTGCAAAGTTAGATGTCTGTAGTATTTCAAATACATAATTTGTGACTTCATCTAGCTTGTTATTTATTTCATCTGCTTCTTCAGCAGGAACTTCCCCACCGGCAACAAAGTCTGCCCATCTAGCAAAGTTAGGAACTAATCCTGCCTGCAATCTTGATGCAAATTCCTGCACACCAACAACAGCAGTCTCATCAAATATACGATCATCACGTCTTTGACCGGGAGTATAGTTCTTGAACCCCTGTCTTTGTGGTAAACAATACTCAAAGATTTCATCGTAGAGTTCTTCAAACTCACGTCTGATTGTCTTGGCCTTTTCATATTTAGCCATGTAGCCTTGGGCTATATCATGCATTATGAATACCTGTTATAAAAACCTACACCACCACCTGAACCAGACAACAATGATCTTCTACCTGTACCTTTTCGCCTTCTTGAAACAGTTTCTTCCAAAGCTTCTTGTTTCATTTCAGCAGTCTTAACCTGCTCTTTAGCCTTTTCAGATTCTCTTTCTTTTTCTAATTCAGGATCGGGTGCAGGTGTTTTTGATCCACCACCGGGTAAACACATATGAATCTCCTTTTCTTTAACGCATACATATTAAATTAATAATACACAACGCACAAATGTTATAACCTAGACCAAAGACCTTGTCTTCTTTGTTGTTTAGGTTGTCTAGTAAATACATCAAACTCTCTTCTAGCATTGAATGCCTTAACAGTTTTGAACTGACCCATCACTTGTCTGCCCTCTCCTGACCCTAACATAAGGTACTGCAAGGCATCATGTATATGAGAAAACCTATCCTTTGATGGTTTGTCTTCATACCTTTCACCTGATACTTGCATTCTTCTATAGTGATAGCCACCTTCAAAACCTTTAATCAATTCTTTACATCTATAGTCTATCAAAACACCTGACTGCCCATCAACCATACGTTGCAATGGGCCTGATACAGACTCTAGTCTTAATGCTACATCATTACTATGTGTTGGTCTAGCTTGAAGTCCTGCACCTCTTAATATTTGAAATGGAGTAGATTCATCTGTCTGTGCCCTGAAGTCGCCTGCCGGATCACCAAATATATTAACATCACAGTTAGCGTAACGTGTTGCTATCTCTGCTCTAAGCAATTCAGCAAATCTAACTATACCCATATCAAAGGCAACTATCTCCTGTAATATAAGCCAACGACCTCTAACCTTCTGCCCAAAGACAGCAGCAGGGGTCAAGCCAAAATCTAATCCAATAAATAAAGGCATACCATCAGCAACAGGTATTTCTTCTTTCGCTACATGTACATCGGCTCTAAACATATTATATACTGGCTTGCCGTCTTGTATATGCCCAAGCCTATTCATAACATAAACATCTATCCAACTTTTGGTTTTACCTTGAATAAGGTTAGGATAATAACTTGGCATCATGTTCTTTTTGTTTTCAGCTAACGGATTAGGATTATATTTTAATACCAATCCCTCATCATCTTTTTCCTCTAACATAGCTGATGGTTGTGTATAGAACTTCCAGTTGTCAGGTTTTACCAACATCCTAGATTCTTCAGAACTTATATGATCGGGTACAGGAACTTCGCCTGCCATGATTGGCCACCAATGATCTTCTTCAGGAGCATTGGTATCTGCAATCACACCAGTCCATGTTGGCCCTCCATCTCTCATGGATGGATATCTACCCACACGCATAGTACATGCATCAATAATTGACTTGGGTATTTCCCTAGCCTCATTAATCCATATGCCAGTTAGTTCTAATGAAAGAAGTTTCTTTACGTCTTCAGGTCTATCGAGTGCAAGGAATATAACTTCCAACTCCAAGTCACTCTTGGATATCTTGTGCGTATATGGAACTGACCAAGAAAACCTACCCCAATCTTCTTCCGGAAACCAATCCAACCAAGTCTTAATCGTGGTAGTGCGAAGCTGAGGATTTGTGTTTCTGATGATAGCCCAACGACTTTTCCTTTTGCCATCTGGTGATTTCTCCTGCATTAATGCTCGTCTGAATACTTCTACAGAACAAGCTACTGATTTACCTGAACCTACTGGCCCTCTAATACCACGAAAAAAGGTATCATCCTTCATAAAATTTTTACAGACATCACCATCAGGTTTGTATTTAAAGTTGGTCAACTTTCATATCCTTACCAACTTTCATAAGCTTTTCCACCACCTCAGGTGCAATGGCTGCAATCATTTTGTCTGCTTCATAATCTGTACAGAACTGTTCCGGGTAATGTTTGAAGTGTACGTTCTTAACAACTATACGAAGTATATCTCTTTCTTCTTTCTTGAGAGTATGTAAGAAGCTCATTAGACAACTCTTGTTTTCTCTTTTATTTGTTTTACTCTTAAAGCATGACAATACTTATTATAAAAGTATGTGCTTATATTATTGGTAAATTTAAAAATTTGAAAGTAAATATTTATCATTCGGTTATCCTATGAATAAGATCGATAGCTTTTCGTTTTGCTTGCAATCTTTTTGGGCTGTTTAGATACTTGTTTACCTGCTCTAATTGCTTTTCGTTTAAGAGCCGTAGAGGCTGCGTATTCAGAGGAAGATAAAGCTTTAATTGCTTTCTCAGGTAGATAACGTTCACCAGTTGCTTTCGACCCTTGTGTACTAGGTTTGCCTGATTTCGTTCTCCACTTTTGTCTAGTCCATGCACGTAACGATCTCTGTGACTTTGCTAATGCCATAATTAAATCTCTAATAGTTGAGAGAGTTGATAGAGTTGAAGTTGATATACAACATTATCTATAACCACCACCTTTAGACTTGTATTGTTTGGCAAGCATCTGTGCTTTACGAGCAGACCATTGCCCGGGCTTACCACCCTTGCCACTAGCCTTGATTCTGCGAAAGATAGCTTTCCTCATAGTAGGTTTGGTATAATTACCTGCTGCGTTAACTGCCATTATTCTTTTTATCCACTGCCATTTTTCTTTTTACTCTAAGCATAACAGACCTTAACTCTTCTTTTCTTTTTCTTTCTAAACCATCAAGCTCCATATCATCAACCTGCATTATCATTTTATTTATGTCTTCAGCCTCTTTTTTTGTAGCTCTTTTATTAGCAAGATAGGCGTTCAATGACCTTAAAGGTGTGTTTAATAAACTTAATTTTTTAGTCTTAGACTTTCTTTCAGCAATAGCGTCTTTCATTGCTACCATAATAAACCCCTATTTCTTTTTAGACTTCATAATCTTAGCTTGTAATGACTTAGGCAATGTCTTCTGCTTGCCAGTTAACATACTCTTTTTCTTCGGTGGTCTTCCTTTAGTTGAACCATATGTTCCTTTGCCCATAGGCATTATGCTTTCTCCTTTTTAGATTTATTTCTCCTTGAAATGGCACGACCTTTCTTAATAGCATCTGATTTGCTACTCGCACCCCAAGCCTTTAATGATAATAATAACCTAGTAGGTTTACCTTTACTATCTCTCTCTGGCCCTTTAGCTGCTCCCATCCTCTGCAAGAAAGAAGCACGTCTGGGATTGTCACCACTCTTAACTGGTGCTTTCAATGTACCTTGTTTGTATGAAGCTCGACCCTTTGCGTTTAATCCACCCTCAGGGTTCTTGCCTTCTTTACGTGTCCATGCCGGTGTTGCCATACTTTAGTTATCCCTTATCTCGTTATCACGCTCAATGCACAAACGAACCTTGAGAGCAAATAATGTTTGTAGGTGTCCCCTGCCATGGTGGGGTGTCGCAGTTTTTACCCCCCTACCCCTCACCCAAGTCTATGGAAACACGAATCTCCCCTGCGTGGAGATGCATTTGCTTGTCGGGAGCTTTAAAGCCTGCCCTGTCCAGTATGTCTTTGCTAGCTTCTAACTGCACGTACTCACTCTTAGCTCCCTTGGCCAATGCCAATACCCTCTGGCTGGCTATCGTAGCAGATAATCCTATAGTCTCTGTTATCCGTGACATCATATACTGTTGTACATGTGGCAGTCTCAAAGTCTTACTGGCTGTCACTCTACCACTCTCACCATCTGCATATCCTGCTATCTTAGATGCTTCTTTAACACTACATCCATTTGCTACGATGGTATCAACTAAGGCCATCTGTTTCTTCGTTAACTTACGTTCTGTTATCATAGAGAATCCCCCCCTGTAATCCCCCCCCTTTATCACATCACAAGAAACCATCTGTCAATGCACAAATACTCTTCTCATTCTCACTCATGCACATCTCATGCACATACACCCTCTTTGCTTAACTTTGCATTTGGTCTTGTGCGAGTCCATTGATAAATCAATGCTTTACTAAAGTTGTTTACGTTCTTCTCGTCACCTTTGTTTAGCACCAGTGCAATCAACTCCATTTTATGTCTATCACAACTTTATGTACTTACAAGGGTAAACGTTGCGAGTTCCTCGCCCTTGTAAGTATAAGTCGACACTTCTCAAGTGAAAGTGGAGTCGACTTACCTAAGTAGGCAGAAAGCCGTGATCGTCATAATGTCATAAAGATTGCCATGGTGGCAGTCTAAAACAAAGGAGACTTAAGATGAAGAACTTAGTAAAAAACTTTAGTAAAGAATTCGATGCGAATTATGAAGACTCTACAAGACCAAACACAAAGTACGCAAAGAGATACTCACTTCTCTCAATACTCGACCAATTACACTGGGTCATCTCAACAAAAGAAAAAGATGCTAGTAAATTCCATGCTGAGGCTGAAGAAATGATTTCTACTTCTGCAGGTGATACTTGGGAAGAGATTAAATCCGGCAAGGTTCAGCTTGTCATGGGTAAGATCGGTGAAACTATCGGTGCATCACACTTCGATGAGTACGCATTTACCAACAAACTTGAACAACAAGTTACATGCAACCTTGAAGCTAACATGCATAGAGAAATATATAACTTCTTCAAAGATGTATTAAGAACATGTTGCAATGAGGAATATCAACCAAAGGCATTACGTAAAGCTAATGTAATGCAAAACCAAAAAGGACAAAACATAATCCTTGATGGTTTCCAAAAAACTCTTAAGTCAGCTTAAGAGTTAAGGGAGCTTCGGCTCCCTTTTCTTTAACTCATAATGGAGAACTAACATGGATAACTTCTTTGTAATTTATATAATATATATACTATTTATAGTAATGAGTTTTACTACATTTCTATATTCACTAATAGCATTTACGTGAAAGGGGGATTGATTTTTTTTGCTTTTGGTATATCATTGAGGTTTATTCATGCTCTATACACAGCATTCACAACAAATATTATGCTGTTGAGTTTTATGAATATGTATAAATATAATTAACCATTAAAACAGGAGATAATAATGGATGGTTCACAAACTATATTACAAGACTATGATTTCCCAGTAGAGGTTGTACCTCTAGTGGCTGTCAAAGAACTACAGGATGGATGGAAGTCACAAGAATATCCAGTTCCACCTAACATGCAAAAGGCTATTGTACGTACTGATACTGGTCATGTATTGGGTACGCATGGTGGTGCATATCAGATGGTTAAACACGCAGACATTGTAGATCGTATGCAATCAGCAATAGATATGTCAATCATATCCAAAGACTATGAGCATACGCAAACCATATACGAGAATGGTGCTAAAATGAAAGGCAAGATAGCATTCAATGACTTAGTTGTTGAGCCTCAAGTTGGTGACTATATACGCTTTCAGGTTGAGTACCTGAATTCATATGATGGTATGTGGTCTATCATGATTAAAGCACAAGGCTATAGATTGTGGTGCAGCAATGGTTGTGCTTCTGCTAACTCACTATCATATGACAGAAGCAAGCATACCACAGGCTTCAACTTAGCAGGTACATCTGCAAAGATACGCAATGCATTGACTACATTCTGGGATAACAAAGATGTATGGCAAGAGTATGCTTCACTGCCAGTGTCACCATCACAAGCAGAGCATTTCCTCAAGGCTACAATCTGTAATCGTCATTCACATACAACACAAACCAAAGTCAACGAAACTAAATTAGAAAAGCTTATGGGTTTGTACAACACAGAATCACAGAAGCTTGGCCGTAACAAGTGGGCATTGTACAATGCTCTTACTTGGTGGTCATCGCATGCTGATGATGCCAACCATCCACACCGAGCAGAAGTGCTTCGCCACAACGAGGTCACCAAAGCCATCTCATCTTCAAGATGGGAGGGCATCGGAAGAAGCCTAACCTAATTCCGACGTCGGAATATCTAACAAGCCGAAAGGTAACAGTCTTTAAACGGCCTATAGTCTATCCTGTAAGCTGACATTAAGTTCACTTGTGATGACAGATAGGTAGATATTGTTAGATAATATACATGCACGTTATACCACTGGTTCAATCGGGTCTGAGGTATGTAATCGTGAGGTCACACGTAAGAGATCAAGAGTCTAGCTAACTGTCAGCAAGTGACGTGCTTGTATATACTTAACCACAACAACAATGGAGAACACTATGGATTCATTCAATCAATACCTAACATCACTAATCGGTCAATCAGTTGAGCGTGAGTGTGATGCAATCAATATTGCCAATGCAATTTGTGACTTAACTACATCAATCAACAGACCTAGCTTTGTAGAAAGCACAAAAAAACAATGGCATCAATGGCAGGAGCAACCAATGCTTGAGCATTATGGTGTAACAGACACATTAAAGGAGTATACACATGAGTAGACTAAGTGATCAATGTATAGAAGTCGAGCAACGCTTTGGTGAATTGCTTGAAGAGATGACTAACGAACAAGCCATCGAATATATACGCAAAGAGTACAGTGTATCACATGCATTTGCATGTGCTGCACTTCTAAAAGAATGGAATGCTGAAGACGATATGTCGTGTGGCATAGAACAGAAAGTCAACTGGCATCAACATTATTCTAAGCATTGGAATTGATATGTCTCACCCAGTAAATGATACAATATATGATGCAGTTGTAGATCATATATCAGGTATGACATTGGATGAGTTTCAAAACCAATGCGAAGAATACAAACTAAACACAAGTTGTATAGATGAATTAGCTAACAACTTAATGCAACACTTAATAGAGGAGAAATTTAAATGACAAGTGTTATAGAAAAAATAATTCAAGAGCAAACTGAAACTGCTACTACTTACAGTAAGTTAACTGTACTGTATCAGCTTCTAAATCATCTACAAAAAATGATAAATGAATTAGAATCCAAGTTACCTCCTGAAGATAAATAAATTATATGCTTGCACATGTTGCATATATGCAGTAGTTCTGTATGTATGGTATTGTGCAAGTATATACAACAGCTTCAAGACATAGCTTCCAATAATAATGTGCGTCTGAAAGACATGTTTATTGTAGCAGGTGTGCCTACCAGTACATACTATAGAGCAATGAACGGAATGGATTTAAGATTTGACACAGCACAAAGAATACTCGAAGCATTCAGACATGTTCAACTACAGGACAGTGCCAGTTCCCATCAATCCTAATTGGAAAGAATTGGTAAGCTCACTAGTAGAAAAGAGAAACAAAATGCAACTGTCACAAGAAGCATTAGCCTACAAAATTGGATGTGCCGATAGCCTAATAGGTAAGTGGGAAAGATATGAACGCTTGCCTTCAGGCTTTATGCTTTTAGATTGGATCGAAGCTTTAGATTGTAAGCTAAAAGTTCAATGAAGAAATGTGATGTGTGTAGTACACACAGCAGATACTTTACGAAAGTAAAGAGTAGTAGAACTTTCTTTGTTTGTTTTAACTGTAAGGAGAAATCAAATTGGCAAGCACATCTAGCAGAAAAGGAACATACCATGAGAACTTCTTCGTCAAGCTCTTCAAATCGTGGAAGATCAAAGCAAAGCGTCAGCCTCTTAGTGGAGCGTTGGGAGGCGAATATAAAGGCGACCTCGTCATCAACCTCAACGGACAAGAAGTAATCTGTGAAGTAAAGTATCGTAAGAATAGCAGCTTCCCATCCCCATTCACAACAATGATTAACCGGGATGCTGTTATATATAAGAGAGGTGGTAATACAGAACCTAGATGGGTAATGTTTTTATCAGAGTCAACAGTAAAGAAACTATGGAGAACCAAATGAGAAGTGTTGAAACATAAAGATGTCCTTTAAAAATATCCAAGGTATCTTGGATGCTGATGTTGGTGATCCAGTAGCCAAGCTTGTGCTATTGACAATCAATCATTATGCTAATCAAGATACCATGATTGCTTATCCATCCATCAGTACAATTGCAAACAAGTCAGGTCTAAGTGAACGAACTGTAATTCGTAAGCTTGAATACCTAGTAAATAAAAAATTTTTGATTCGCAAACGTCAGGGTAAGAATCAAGTAAACATATATAGAGTACGGAAGTGTCAGCCTGTCACCGTGGAAGTGACAGAGTGTCACTCAGAGGGTGACACAGTGACACACGAACCTACTAATAACATACTATCTAACAGAGAGAAGGGCAATGCAGTTACAATTAAGCCACAACAAAAGACAAGTAGCTTTAAAAAGTCTAACAACTACAACTCCAAAAGAGATCGAGCAAAAAGTTCTTTCTTCTTTGGCATCAATTCTAAACTACGAGGAAGTACTTAACAATGACTTCAGTGTGCGTGGATACAAACTAGTCGAGCAGCCTAGCCGTGGGCAAATAGATAAGGCTTTAAATGTACTTGCGTATGCCATGACACCCATGCCATCTGAACAAATGCAACAAGAACTTCTAAAGTGTATGATGGTAATGGTCAAGCCATCACAGGAATCACAGGCAGATATTGCTATGCGTATACGTTTGATTGCTGAAGGCTTGCAAGATTATCCTGCTGATATATTCTTGCATGCCGTTAAACATATTTCAAAGACTAAAACTTTCTTCCCAAGCTTGTCAGAGTTTCGCAATGCAGGTGAATGGCGATACCAAAAGCGTGTCAAGCTAATGGAGATGTTAGAATTAGCCCAAAAAAATGCAGAGTAGGGCTAGTATTTGGTGCAATAATGCAGTAAAATAAAACAAAAAGGAGAACACAATGAGCGTAGTTAATCTAAAGCCACCGGTTCGTGACCCCAAATGGCGAATGGGATTCATCGGTGGATCAGATGCAGTCAAGATAATGAGTGGAGACTGGCATCAATTATGGTTAGAGAAAACTGGACAATCACAACCAGTAGATTTGTCCACACAATTCAATGTACAACTAGGTACATACACAGAAAACTTTAACATTGCTTGGTTTGAGCAAGAATATAATCTATCCGTGCTTGCATACCAACATGAGGTATCACATAAGATTGGTGGTATACCTTTTAAAGCAACACTTGATGGATTGCTATTACAAGATGGTGTGTATGTTGGCCTTGAATGTAAACATACCAGTTCATTCAGAAAGTTTGATGATATACTTGCTTACTATACACCACAGATACAGCTATATATGCAGGTTGTTAATATAAAAAGTATGTATCTATCTGTTATCTTCGGCAACCAATGGGAATGTAAACTAGTAGAACGTAACGATGATGAATGGAATCGTATGTTACCTATACTACAAGACTTTTGGAATCATGTTCAGAAAGACATACCACCACAAGCTGACATGCCAAATGAATTACCTACTGGTGTACAGCACATGACCATAGACAATATGGTTACACGTGATGCTAGTAAAGATAACTTCTTTATAGAATTACAGCATCATTACATTGCTCACTTTGATGATACAAAAATATTTGAGAATGCAAAGAAAGAACTCAAGTCTCTTGTAGAACCTAATGAACGTGAGGTTTACACAGACAAACTATCAATCAAACGCAACAAACGTGGTGCATTAACCATACATATTAAGGAGATAAACGATGGCTAAATATAAAGTACAAACTATAGAAACTACAAAACATTTCTATATTGTTGAGGCTACTTCATTGGAAGAAGCTGAAGAGATATACATGCATTATGATCCAGTTAGTAGTCATCCTAAAAGCGAGGATGTCGAATCAGTTATGAGTGTACAGCCATGATGACATATCGAGAAAAGAAAAACAAATGGTGGGAGTATCATAAAGATAACCCACATGTATACGAATACTTCAATCAGTATACACACGAAGCTATTAATAGTGGTGCAAAGAAATGTTCACCATGGTTAATCGTAGGTCGTATCAGATGGGAGACAGCCATCACTACGTCAGACGTAGACTTTAAAATAAGTAATGATTATATAGCCTTTTATTCTAGGCTATTCATGCATGAGAATCCAAAGTATAAAGGATTCTTTAAAACTAAACCAATGAAAGGAGAGACTCTTGTCTAATCAAAATAAAAATGGGGTCAAGCCCACAACAAACTCAACCCCGGGTGTCAACGTGGGAGAACACAAGACAAGTAACA
>Ga0222719_10001205_pt1 | contig 25422 bp, 23 predicted proteins | sample C33_34DmetaG_FD_165039 | JGI IMG/M metagenome (GOLD analysis project Ga0222719, IMG submission 165039) | Estuarine water microbial communities from San Francisco Bay, California, United States - C33_34D | ecosystem: Environmental > Aquatic > Marine > Unclassified | place: USA: California...
AGTCGATGAAACTTTATCAGGAGATGTTGGATGATGGAATTGCTAAAGAGTGTGCTCGGTTTGTTTTACCTCTTGCTTGTCCCACTCGTCTTTATATGTCTGGCTCTCTCCGTTCCTGGTTGCACTATATTGACCTGAGATCTGCCAATGGAACTCAGAGGGAACACATGGACATTGCCCTTGAATGTAAGCGTATCTTTACCGAACAGTTCCCAGTGATTGCTGAGGCTGCTTGGGGAGAAACTAAATAGAAAACCTGGAGGAATTATTTTGGCAACATACCCTGTGAGAAATAAGGAGACTGGCGAGCACAAGGAAGTCGTCATGTCTATCAATGATTGGGACCAATGGAAAATTGACAACCCAGAGTGGGAAAGGTATTACGATGCCACCAACTCTCCTTGCTTGGGAGTTGAGATGGGCGATCCCTTCAGCAAAATGTACACCAAACACCCAGGATGGAAAGATGTAATCAGTAAGGCAAAGAAACAACCAGGAAGTACACTCAAACACTACGACTAATCAATGCCAAGAAAAGCAAAAGCAGGTATCACAACCAACCCTGTCCCTTTCGGTATGAGTAACAAAACAATGAAGAGAAAGAAGCCAATCAATCTTGATTACATGAAAAAGATTGAACCGCTTACTGAAAATCAAGAGAAGTATTTCGAGAGTTATAAGTTAGACAAAAACCTGATTGCTTACGGGTGTGCAGGAACAGGTAAGACATTCATCACGCTTTACAATGCAATCAAAGAGGTCCTGGACCCCAAGTCCCCTTACGAAAAGATTTATATCGTTAGGTCTCTTGTCGCTACCCGTGAAATTGGTTTTCTTCCTGGTGATCATGAAGACAAATCTTCACTTTATCAGATTCCCTACAAGAATATGGTAAAGTATATGTTCGAGATGCCTGATGACGCAGCGTTCGAAATGCTGTATAATAATCTGAAGGCACAAGGAACGATTAGTTTCTGGAGCACCTCGTTCATTCGTGGTACCACCTTCGACAATGCTATCATCATTGTGGATGAGTTCCAAAATCTAAACTTCCACGAACTTGATTCCATCATCACCCGAATCGGTATTGATTCTAAGATCATGTTCTGCGGTGACGCAACTCAAACAGACTTGGTAAAGCAGACAGAAAAGACAGGCATCATGGACTTCATGAGAATTATCCAAGCAATGCCTTCCTTTGATGTTGTTGAGTTCCAAGCAGAGGACATCTGCAGAAGTGGTTTGGTGAAGGAATACATCATGGCTAAATTACAACTCGGTTTATGACCTTCAAACACGTTGACATTGACATCCCAGAACTGGATCGGCAGACCATCGATGGGGTCCGTTATTATGATGCTCCCGATGGACAGAAGTTAGTTTCTGTCACCTCTGTGATCAGTCACATCAAGCGGGAGTTCTTCCGTAAGTGGCGTGAGCGTGTTGGTGAAGAGGAAGCAAATAAGATTACCAAGAAAGCAACCAGTCGCGGGACTGATATGCACACCTTGGCTGAGAATTATCTTCTGAATCAGGAACTGCCTGAGGTTCAACCTCTTTCGCAGTTCCTTTTCAGTCAAGCAAAACCAAAGTTGGATGAGATTGATAACATCCATGCCATTGAGAAGTCTCTTTACAGTCTGCAACTTGGTATTGCTGGAACCGTGGACTGCATTGCAGAACACAATGGTGAACTTGCGATTATTGACTTCAAGACATCCAAGAAACCAAAACCTCGTGAGTGGATTGATGATTACTTTGTCCAGTGTGCAGCGTATGCCTGTATGCTTTTCGAATTAACTGGTATAATCGTTAAGAAGTTTGTTATTATCATGTCCTGTGAGGACGGAGAGTGCGTGGTTTATGAAGAGCGAGACAAAGGGAAGTACATCCAACTTCTCGACAAGTATATTAGAGAGTTTGTTGAGTTTAAGTTGCGAGAGTATGCCTGAAGAACAAAACCTAGAAGAACTCTTTGAGAACAAGTTTTATTGTTCCAAGAGATTCACAGAAGAGATCGAAAGGATTGCTCACGCTGATGGTGGTATGAGTTATATTGATGCGATTGTATTTTTCTGCGAGAAGAATAACGTCGAGGTGGAATCAGTTCCCAAACTCATTTCTAAACCATTGAAGGAGAAACTGAAGGCAGAGGCACAGACTCTGAACCTTTTGCGTCGCACATCTCACGCAAAGTTGCCCCTGTGATTCCTAAAGTGTCTCCCTTCGATGCCTACAAGCAATATCTCTCGCTCAAGAATCACTTTACAAAACAAAAGTATGACTACCACAAGTACTGTGGTAAGTCTCGTGCAACAATAAACTCTTTCTACAAACGCAAGGATCGTTTCTGGTTTGAGAAACTGAGTCGTCAGAAAGATGACAAGGAAGTTGTAGATTTCTTTGTTTCCAACTTTGTTTCTTGCACTGACCCCCAGACTCTGTGGATTGGGGAGATGATTCGGTCTGGCGAAACAAACTTCACAGAGTGGAAGAAGCGCATTCAGTCGCTGTCTTATCACTTCAAACAAGAAACTTCTGATCTGTTTGAAGGTAAGAATTTTGATTCTGTTTTTTCCATTGACGGGACAAAACATCCTGTTATAATAAGAGAACACCTGCAGGAAAACATCTCTCTGGAGACTTTAATTCTGTTGGAAAAGATCTTAGGGTTCAAGAAGAACTTCGATAAGAAACTCCAAGATCCTGTGTGGGAATTTCTCTCGATGCGAATGGAAAAGTATTCTCCATTCCTAAATATCGATGTATTCCATTATAAAAAGATCCTTAAGGAGGTCGTGCTGACACAATGACATTTTTTGAATCCGACATCGTACAACAAGAGATGGAGGAGATCGCAAGACTTCAAGAGGAGATCTATGGAATGGTATTCAAATTCCCTTCCATGGATAAAGAGGAGAAGATGAAGCACGTTGAGTTGCTGAGTAATCTCCTGAAAAAACAGCAAGTCCTTTACACAAGGATGAGTCTGTCTGATGACCCTGAAGCAAAGTCAATGAAGGAAAACATCATGAGGTCTGCACAAGACCTTGGTTTCCCTCCCGATGTTGACATTGCTTATGTCTTCAACAACATGACGAAAGTCTTGGATGAAATGAGAGGATCAATTGAGCGATCCTAACCTTTGTGACATAATAATGGAGTACACAAAGGCCAAATCTTAACTAATAGGTACACACATGTCGTTTTCTAATCTGAAAAAGCAATCCTCTCTCGGTTCACTGACCGCCAAACTGGTCAAGGAGGTCGAGAAGACTAACAACCCACAAAGTTCGTCTGGGGCAGACGAGCGTCTCTGGAAACCCGAAATGGACAAGACTGGCAACGGGTTTGCCGTCATCCGTTTCTTGCCCGCACCTAACGGTGAAGACCTCCCCTGGGCAAAGGTATGGAGCCATGCCTTCCAAGGTCCTGGTGGTTGGTACATTGAGAACTCTCTGACCACGCTGGGTCAAAAGGATCCACTGGCAGAATACAACCGCGAACTGTGGAACTCTGGACTGGACTCTGATAAAGAGATCGCTCGCAAGCAGAAGCGTAAGTTGTCTTATTATGCCAACATCTATGTTGTGAAGGATCCTGCCAACCCACAGCACGAAGGTAAAGTCTTCCTGTTCAAGTTTGGTAAGAAGATCTTTGACAAGATCATGGAGGCAATGCAGCCTGAGTTTGATGATGAAACTCCCATCAACCCCTTCGACTTCTGGCAGGGTGCCAACTTCAAACTGAAGATCGTGAAGAAGGATGGTTACTGGAACTACGATAAGTCTGAGTTCGCATCCGCTGGTCCTCTGCTTGAAGATGATGATGCTCTGGAAGCACTGTGGAACAAAGAGTATTCCCTGACTGCTTTCACTGAAGCATCCAACTTCAAGTCTTATGAAGACCTGGAGCGTCGTTTGAATGCTGTCCTGAACCGCAACGTCACTGCACCTGTCCGTCAGGAAGTGACTCCTGCTGAACTTGAGGAGCGTTCTTATCAACCCACCTTTGAGAAGAAGGTTGAGGTTGAAGACGACAGTGACTATGGTGTTCCTCAGACATCACTCGCTGACACTGAGGACGATGCACTAAGTTACTTCGCTAAGTTGGCTGAATCCTGAGGGAAAATCAGCTTTTGATTTCAAAATAGCCCAGATATTTTTTCTGGGCATTTTTTGTGCCTATTACTTTTTCTACGTGTATAATCTGATGTTATCTCCGCGTGTAACTGATGAAGAGACGTACTGTGTCGATCCTTGTTGATAAGGCATAATCTGCTCAAGGTTGTCAATAACCAAACCGACGTATTCTTCCTTGATCACATAAATGTTTCTTCTGTTATTTTGGATCTTTTCCTCATAATCATAGTTTGTTACTGCATAAGTGAAAGCGGTGGAAGTTCTCTCTTCTCCTATTCCACTGTCATACCAGTCAACTGAGATATCCTGTGGAACTTCGAGTCCACCAGGGAAAACAACTCTTCCGACGGAATCCTTGATTTCATCACTTTCGTAATGATGGACTGCATGGATGTTTTCTTCAGATCCGTACTTTGAGACCAAATAGTTCTGGAATGACTGTTGGTCCAAAGGCCACTCTTCTACCTGATTGATCACATTGTTGGAAAGAAGCACCAACCAGTCAAGATCGGAATTATTGTAGATTTTGTTTGCAACCTCATCTGGACGCTCATCGCCAATAATCTTATATTTGCTGAAATATGCCAGATTACCAAAAATGTCAGGACGAATGATTCCACGCTTAAAGAGGTTCTTGACCTCAACGTAATCATTGATCTTTTTTGCATCAGTCAGGCGACTGACGTATTCAAAGTTAGGAACGTAATCGAAATACTGTGCCATTGGTTAGAACCCCATGTCGTCTGATTCGGTGTCAAAGTCTTTATCATAAAGTGGTTCAAGTTCTTTGAATGCCAGAGAAATTTGGTAGGTTGGCATCGATCCATCCTCCCCATAAGTCATATATTCAGTTGGATTGCCGTATCTGACATTAAAACTTGTCAGAGCAGTTGGTTTGAATTTGTGCAAGAATGGGTGTTGTCCACTATCTTGGTAAACATACTGAAGTTGGAAAATGTCAGGAGTGTAAAGAAATGCCTCTGAACCCGATTTTCTTGGGTTCATACTCTTCTTGAAGAACTTGATGATTCTCTTAATTACCAATGCTTCTTCACTACTACGAGGTGTCAGTTTGAATGTGAAAGCGAAGTTTCTAAGTGTTGGTGACTTGAAGAACAACTCCAAGTTTGGGTTAGCAATTGAACCAGTCAATCGTCTTCTGAGGTTCTTACCAATTGCTTGCCCAGCAAAGTATGCCTTGAGGTAGTTTGTTGTGTTGACATCTCCCAATGCATTATCCGCTGAGTCACGAAGAGATCTGATTCCTTCTTTTGCCATTCCAACCACGTTTGTTGGATTGTCAGAACCAATGTCGATCATTCTGAAAGCAGCATCACCAAATGCCGCTTCAATGAAGTTCAGAGTTTCTCCTTCATACTCAACAACGTTCTTTTCTTCCAATCCTGCCTGAAGGGGAAGAAGAACACTTCCAAGTGATGGTCCGAGCCTGTCCGAGGCAGTGCCGCCGATGGCACTTCCTGGAACATAATTTCCATCTCTTGCTCCTCTTGCCTTATATTTGTGAGCAGTGATTTTCAAGAAGTCTCCAGGAAACTGGGGGTTATAGTTGACAGGGTATCTCATACTTTGGAACCCACCGCTTCTCGCTGCTCTCCCTTGAGGAAGATCGACGGTTCCTTCCGTGTCCTGACCTGCAATAGAACCAACTTTTAGTTGATCATTAGGAAATGCATATGTTCCAAACTGACTTGGAACTCCATTATTCAGTGATTGTGGAGGAAGACCAAAAGGATTTCCGTCTGTGAATGTTCCGTCGTTATTGACAACCTGACCAGTTACTGGATTTTGGAGTCCAGGAATTCCATTCTTAAAAAATTGTGTTCTGTTATTTTCTGCAGCAGTCAGATTAGAATAGTTTGTATTGTCATTCAGAACAGAGGCACGGTCGAGGTTGAAAAGAGGTCTTCCTTCGTTGTAGAATGTCTTTTCGAATTCTGTGGTTGTCAGTTGTGCTGAATATCTTGCTCTGTTGTTGTAAAGTCTGGTGAAAAGTTCTGTGTCTTCGATTTCCCAGTCAGAATTACTGGATGAGGCAAGCAATGACCCACCAGTGGAATTGAGTTCAATCTTCCCAGTCTCAGTGTAGGTAACTTCGTCTACCTTAAGACCATTCCATATTCTCGATGATTGAATACTCGTTGCCATTTATAAAAACTGGTCTTTTAGTTATTTAGAACGAATTTCTGATATGGAATGGATCTTGCTTCTTCCAGTTCGTTAGGATAAATGAGATAAAGATAACTTCCGAGTTCTTCCCAAGTGTAATTGTGAAAATCACCCCAGTGATAATTCAGTCCTCTGAATCCCCATTTGAAAACACCAGTGCAGGCAATTAGAGGAAACTCATCATACCGAATGTCTTTTGTTTTTGCCTTGTATATAAAGGTATAATATCTCCCAACACTAGGTGCCACTTCAAACTCATCAAGTACTTCCAAAAGAGCAGTCATCATATCATCAGCATCGCCCATATTGGCAATGTCATTTGCAGCACCACCAGCGAGTCTGTCGTTATCGCTTTTTAGGTAGTCTTCTTGTTTTAGAGTTTCGACGTTTTGTGCCATAAGGTTTTATCCCGAGGTCATCTTCTGTTAGGATCTTGAATTCAACCCCATTATCTTTACAGAACTCTGCCGCATACTTCCATTTGGCTTCATTCTTGGCATAAGTCTTTGCCTCATTGATATAAGTTTTTGTCACTTTACCACTTGCAGGTTTTGTGGGAGGAGAACACTGCTTTTTTGGTTTGATTTCGATCAGATACTTCTTGATCTCACCATTGGGACGTTTCATCTCAACGAGAGCATCAGGATAGTAACGATGAACTCTGCCGTCAATTGGATTCACATATGGTATGCTAAACTCTTCAGCCGCATACTTTAGAACACTATCATTACGATCACACCATTGGAAAAAGTGTAACTCCCAAGAACTTCTGTAAATGATGTTGTCAGCATCACCTTGATACTTCTCAGGATGTTGTGGATGAAACCTGCCCTGATGCCATTTCGCGTCCTTAGGCATAACCCACTAAATAACAATATAAGTATCCATATTTATAAATGGCATCCACAGGATCTGGTGCGCCAACTCCACGCAGAATCGGAACCACTGAACTTACAAGTCGGTTTCTAAACCTTGCACAAACATCTGTTTATACAGTTAAGATTCAGCCTCCTGCTCAGGTTGCTTCTTATCTGAATGAAAGAGGTGTCAGTTATGCAGCAGATGGTGAGGGGATCGAACTGCAGTGTACTCAAACTTTTCTACCAGGTCACAAACTGAGCACAATCGACGTTGCCAATGATTACATCGGTGTCTCTGAGAAGATGGCATACAGACAAGCATACGATGAGGCGATTAGCTTTACCTTCAACGTAAATTACAGATATGATGTTGTTCAGTTCTTTGAGGGATGGATTGATTTCATCGCTGGAAGAAACGGTCGTGAACAGAATGCATATGTTGATAGATATGCAAATTACAGAATGAATTATCCAGAGTCATATCGCTCTGATAATGTTTACATCACAAAGTTCGAGAAGAATGTCGATCACCTGAACAGAACACTGGGTCTTGGTGACACTCCTTCTTATAGACTTGATTACACCTTTGTCGGTGCTTTCCCACTGGCAATCATTCCTGCTCAAATATCGTATAATCAAAGTCAGATACTGTCTTACACAGTTAGAATGGATTACATTCGTTACGTTTGTGAACGAAGTGTTATCGGCTAAATAACTCACCTGATCTTACATAATGCCTTTACCAACAATTGCAACTCCTTCTTATGAGTTGAAACTGCCTTCGACAAAGAAGACAATCAAATATCGTCCCTTCCTGGTGAAGGAAGAGAAACTTCTGGTTCTTGCTTTGGAGACACAAGACACAAAGCAAATCACAACTGCGATTAAGCAAGTTCTGAAAGGTTGCATTCAGACCAGAGGTGTAAAGGTTGAAACACTTCCAACCTTTGATATTGAATATCTGTTCCTCAACATTCGTGCAAAGTCTGTTGGTGAAGTTGTGGATGTTACCATCACGGCTCCTGATGATGGTGTGACTCCGATTGATATTAGTTTGGACATTGAAGAGATTGAAGTCCAAGAGAGTGAAGATCACGATAAGAGAATTCGTTTGGATGACACTCTGATGATGGATATGAAGTATCCGTCACTGGATCAGTTCATCAAGAACAACTTTGATTTTGGTGGTGATGCCACACTGGATCAGTCATTTGAACTGATTGCCTCTTGTATTGATAAGATTTACAATGAGGATGAAGTTTGGGCAGCAGCAGACTGCACCAAGAAAGAGTTGGTTGAGTTCTTAGAACAAATGAACTCCTCACAGTTCAAGCAGATTGAGAAGTTCTTCGACACAATGCCGAAACTGACTCACAATGTTGAGGTAACAAATCCGAAGACTGGTGTGAAGAGTACTGTCGTTTTGGAGGGTTTGCAGTCTTTTTTCGCATAGGGATGATCCATATGGATCTGGAAAATTACTTCAAACTTAATTTTGCCCTCCTACAGTACCATAAATACTCATTGACTGAGATTGAGAATCTGATGCCCTGGGAAAGGGACATTTATGTAGCACTTCTCCAGCAACACATCGAAGAAGAAAACGAAAAGATGCGTCAGAATGGCTAACGTCTCCTTAGATCCTATTGACATTCTCCTGGAACTGGGGTTTGATTTGGATGAGATCTCCGATGACAAGGGTTATCAGAGTGCTCTGAAGGAAGGCATTGTGACCATCGAGTTTCGTACTGGTGGGTCTGGGGACGAGAGATCTCGTGCTCTTAGAGAAGAACTAATAAAAACAAGAACGAAAAGACCAAAGAAAACAACTGTTGATGCCGCAAAGTCTTTCATCTCACCAAAAGCATTGCCTGGAGGTGTTGGTAAAAGAGGAGGAGCACTGACAGTTGGGCAGACTCTCCTGTCATCGAGCGCAAAGAATAAACAGCAGCAACAAGCACAGAAGAAATCTGTCTTTGATGTCATTGCGGATTCACTCAACGCTGTTGCCAAGTCACTTAATAACGTTGCGAAATCAATAACTCAACTTCTGGGTGTTGAGAAACAGACTGCTGAAACAGCAAGACAAAGTGCAGTAACTGCAACGAGACAGAAAGAAGAAAAAGATAGATTAGCAGGTGCTAAGAGTCTTATTAGTGGATTGACTGCCCCAGTGATTGGTGCTGTCAAGAAACCAGCAATGGGAATTCTTGACAGAATCAAAACATTCCTTGGAAACGTTGCTGCTGGTTCCGTTGTTGGGTGGTTGACTAACGAAGGAAATAAAAATAAAGTCTTGGCAGTCTTCGATTTCCTTGAAGATAATATGGGTAAGATTATGACAGGAATCATTGCTCTCCTGGGTCTTGGAATTGGAATGAAACTTGCTGGATTGATTACAACACTCATTTCACTCACTGGCACACTCTTGAGTCTTGCTGCTTCTTTGGCAACAAATCCAGTTGTTCTCGCTGCATTGGGAATTGTTGTAGGAGCAAAAGGAATCGCAGATGTTGGTAAAAAGGTTGAACTTGCGGGTCAAGATCTCATTGGTGGAAAAGGAACAACTGCGGCAGGAAATCAGTTCTCATTTTCAGATATTCAGGATCTGAGAGAAGAAAGAAAAACTTTTATGACAATGAGTGGAATGTCATCTGAGGTTATTCAGCAACAGAGCAAACCATTTAATGATCTGATGGATGCGATGAAGGAACAGAAGCGCATCAATGATGAACTTTGGAACAAGAAACAAGCACAAGCAAGTGGTGATATTAGATTTGATAAAGAGATACCTGAATTAGAGAAGAAGAAAGCAGAACAACAGAAGAAACTGACTGAGTTGTTCCAAAAGTTGGGAATTACAGATCAGGATCTGAAGCAACTTCAGATGCGTGAGGGAAGAGTAGAAAAAGATGACACTTATTATGATAAACCTGGGACTGGTCTTTCAGGAGCATTGTCAAACCTAGGTGCAAATTTACAAGAAGCCACATATGGCAGCGGCATGACTCAAGCAGAAGTTGATGCTGAAATCTTGAAATCTACTCAACCAGGTGGAATGTTTGAGGGGTATGATGTATCTCAACTGGAATTTGATCATGAACTTGGAATTCCTTCCGTGAAACCACCTCCATTTGAAGTTAAGTCCACTGCAAAGAAAGATGCCACTTACAGCAAAGTTACTGGTGACATCAAGAGAACCCAATTGCAAACACAAAGATTGCAGGAAATGGATCTTTCCGCTGTTGATTATTTTGGTGGTGGATCATCTGTTTCTCAAATGGAAGAATTGAAATCTGCCATGGCAAATGGTGGAATGTCTGCTGGTGCTTCCGCTGACCAACAGGAAGTTCCGTCGTTCTCTGCGGTCGATTTGACGAACGATAACATCTTCATGACTTCTGGCATTTATAATTCACCTTCATAAACCATGGCATTAGGAATTGCGAGTATTGTTGGGGGAATTGCCAAGGGTTTGGGCGGTGGTAAGAAACCACCAAAACCTCCTGAGCAACCACAGTCTGGACAACAGATGGCACAGAAGATATTGCCACCTGCTGATTACCGAAGACCAGATTATAAACCAGGTGAAGGTTATGCGACTGGTGGTGCTGTTCCCACAACTGCCATTGTTCCAGTTGTAAAACCCAAAGTTTCTAAGACTGGAAACCCCAACCTGGATGGTGCACTGGAAAATGTCACTCAGAGTGCTGCTAACCTTGAGGCATCTCTGAAGTCTTTTGTTGGGTTCAAGAAAGGACAAGCGGAGAAGAAAAGAAAAGCAGAAGTTATTGCAAAGCGCAATATGTTGGGTGCTGCTGCAGGCGCAGTTGCTGGCGCTGCTCTCAGTTTTGTAAAGAAACCAGCACAGAATTTCTTGGAAATGTTCAAGAGGTTTGTGTTCAATGTGGCACTGGGATCTCTTGTCACTTTCCTTGTCGAGCAGTATGAAACAATTAAGAGAATTGTTGGTGAAGTTTTAGATGTAATTGAACCTGTGTGGAATGCTTTGAAAGATTGGGTTCTTGTTCCTGTTTGGAATTTCCTCAAGTGGACTGCAAATCAGGGTGCAAAGATGGTGAAGGAGATTGCTGCCTTCCCACCGATCAAGGCAGGATTAGATGCAGTCTCGGAAAAACTGAAAGAGTTTGAGGATATGTTCCCCGAACTCACCAGACAAGTAAAGTATTTGTCTGGTGGAAACATTGATGATGTTCCTCCAATGCAACAAGGTGGAACCAGAAGTGCCCCAGCACCTGGTGGAAGACTGGGACCTGGAACCGCTCCTGATGCCACTTATGATAGAAATTTGGCAAAACTTCTCAAGAATTATGAGGGACTTAGAACAAAAGCATATAAAGATTCAAAAGGAATTCCTACCATTGGAATGGGTGCAACTTATTATCCTAAGGGTTTTAGACTCCAAGGCGCTGTTAAGATGGGCGATGTGATTACTGAAGAAGAAGCATACCAAATTAAAGAGGCACACATCAGAGAGCACAGAGGGAGACTTACAAGACAGATTGGAGTTGATAATTACAACAAACTTCCCAACAATGTGAAGGCTGCTTTGGAGTCCATTGTCTTCAATTATGGAAGTATTGATGATAAGACCAAAGCACTTGTGATGGAAGGCATCAAGACTGGTAATTACAATAAGTTGGCTGATGACATTGAGAATCGTCTTGGAAGACACGATATGCAACCAGATGGTAAAGGACTCAATCAGCACAGAAGAACTGATGAAGCAAACATAATTAGAGGTGGAAAAAGTAAATTTGGAGTTCAGTTCAGAAGAACTACCATTGATGATGTTCCGCCAATGCAGCAGGGACAGGCTGGTCAAGCATATGGAACTGGACTGAAGACTGGAGCAAGTCGTTTCATCGGTGGAAGTTCCGAGTATCACATTGATACCAAACTGAAAGCAGGTCTTTCGATGCAGAAGAAGGTCGAATACTTTGACCAGATGTCAATGGCATATGCCAAACAGGGAAGAGTCATCGAGTTCTCCAACCAGGCAGTTCAAGGAAGAAGATATGACCACACAATGAGTTATCAGGAGAAAGCAGCACTTCTTCAGGCAGCTGCTGGTGCTCACGCTCCTCGTGCTGGTTATGCTTCTTATGATTATTACATTCCACAAGCAAGTGAAACTAGATTCGGCAAATCTGCAGAGGGAGCAGAGATCTTTGTCCCAACAGAAGCAGGTGGATCTGTTCAGTATGGTTCTGGTGGAAGATATGGTGCTTACGTTGTAATGTATGATGCCCAAGGTAAAGAGATTGGGCGAACAGGTCACGGTGACATCAGAGGAGCGAAGTCTGGAACAGTCCAGATTAGTCCATCTAGAGGTGACACCAGAGCACAGGGTGTTTCCACAACGCCTTCCTACCAGAGATCGGGAACAAAACTTATTCCAATTCCCATTGATAACACCCCACCAATGCAACAGAAACCCGCAGGAGCGACTTCCACAAGATCGTTAAATAGATCAGAGCGCAGGAATAGAAACGCTGCCCTGTACAAATCATAATGACAAATCAGAAACCACAAACAGCGCCTGGTGATATAAAGTCATTTACAATTACTTCCAATGAAGGAAGTAAGAGTATTGATCTGACTAATGGTGTTCAGGAATATTATTATTACGAAAGTGTTCTTTCCAACTACATTACAGCGAAAGCGATTGTGTTGGAAACTGGTAATGAGATCGATAAAGAATCAAAGGGTGTGCTCGATGATCTGCCCATCCGTGGTGGAGAGAGAACAAACATTCAGGTCACAGATGCCTCTCAGGAAAAGAATCAAATTGTGATTCCTGGTGGTCTGTTTGTTAAGAGTGTGAGAAACGGTTCTCCAGGAACACAACAAGAACTTTATGTTCTGGACTTTGCCTCAAGAGAATACTTCTTGAATGAGTCTGCCAGAGTCACAAAGAGATATGAAGGTAAGATTTCTGATAACGTAGAAGAAATTCTGACAGACGTTCTTCAGACGACAGGGGAGATTGATGTTGATGAGACATCATTTGAATATAACTTTTATGGCAACACTCGCAAACCATTCTACGTTATAACAACTCTGGCATCCAAAGCAGTTCCAACAAAGGGTGCTGAAAAGACTGGTGGTTTCTTGTTCTTCCAAACTCGTGATGGGATGTTCTTCAAGTCTATTGATGACTTGTTTGGACAAGATACAACTAAGAAATTCATCTATAATAACACAGGTGATCTGCCACCAGAATATGATGGCAACATCGTTTCATATGAAATCGCAAGTGATATTGATATGGAACAGAACTTATCCTTTGGTGCTTATAACAATAGGTCTTTGTTCTTTGACTTTTATAAGATGGAATATAAGAAAGTTGATTTCGACATCCAAGAACAAGAGGGATCTGCAGAGACTGCTGGTAAAGATTACATCAATGTCAATAAAGAATTCATCTCAAAACCAAGTCGTTTGTTCCATATGCTGAAAGACCACGGTGTGAATCCCAGAGGCAAAGGGGATGAGCAATTGGATAACTTCAAACAGAAACCAGAAGATAACTTTAAGATTGAAGAGACAATGGTTCAGACCATTATGAGATACAATCAGATGTTTACTGTTCAAACGAACGTAATCATTCCTGGTGACTTTAGTATTAAGGCAGGAGATATGATTGAGTGTGAGTTCCCAGAGGTTGAGGCAAAAGAAAATAAAGAGAAAAACAAACAAACTGGTGGTAAATATATGGTCGCTCACGTTTGTCATCGCATCACAAGTAATGATTGTTTCACCAGTCTTGGGTTGGTCAGAGACTCGTTTGGTAAGAAGGGAGGATTCTGATGGATAATACAACATCATCGACGTTTAGTCCACATTTCCTCGGAAGAGGAGGGTACACTTGGTGGATCGGACAAGTTGCAGCAGAAGACACCTGGAAGAATAACATCCCAGGCAAACCTGTCCAAAGTAATGACGAGATTAGAGGATGGGGTGAGCGTTATCGTGTGCGTATTATGGGATACCACACAGATGACTGCAATGAAGTTGCTGATGATGAACTGCCCTGGGCTTACGTTCAGTATCCACCCACTGCTGGTGGTGGAGGACGTTCATCATTTCAGAGTTCCAACATTACCCAAGGCAACTTTGTCCAGGGATATTTCTTTGATGGTCCCGATGGTCAGGTTCCAATGATCGTTGGTGTCATTGGATATAATGAATACCAAGCAATTTCCAAATCGACAGGTTCATCAGACTGTCAGGCATTCAAACCCAAGAGTGGTTATCTGGAAGATGAAAAGATCGCATCTTATACGGTAAGGGCATTCCCTGGTGGTGGTGATGTTGCCTTCCCAGATGATGGGATCACAGCAGCATACACCAATAACTATTACATTGAAGATATTCTCGGAAGCAATGTCATGCGTGACATGGCAAGTTGGGAACAAAAACTTCAGGGCACAAAGTCTGAGGCTCTTGCAAAGACCAAAGATTGTGAACCGATGGATACTCGGAAGATCACAAAAGAAATCCAAAATGGTATCCAAAGACTTCAGGAACTTCAGAGATCTAAATCTGATTATCGTTATGCTCTGACCAATGGTGAGATGGGAATCGATGACATGATTCGATCCCTGACCAGAGAACTCTGCAAAGTGATTGCGGCTCTCTTCAAGGACATGATCACTCAGATGGAGAAGAACACTCTGAGGGAGACAAACAACGTTGCAAAGAAACAATACGATAAGGTCTTTCCCAATAAAAGACCTGAACTGAAGAAGCAGATGGAGGAGGTCAATGACCAGATTGCTTGTATCTTCAAGACAATCATTGACCAACTAGAAAATCTTATCTGTCAGTTTCTCGAAGCAGCAGCAGAAAGAATCATCAACGTAACTGAGTGTTTTGTCAATAATGCTTTGGGCAATCTGTTGGGAGCACTTTTGGGTGGTCTTCAAAAGCAAGTTACCTCTCTTCTGAGTGGTCTCAGTCAACTCACTCAGGCAGCAGGTGTTGGTGAAGATCTTTTCAGCAACATTCTTCAGGATCCATTCTCATTCCTGAGATGTGAGGAAGAGAATGAATGTGGCAGAGTGAACGAGTGGAGCATCTGGAATGGTGCTTCTAACGTTGCCAACAGTGCCAACCAACTCCAAGATATTCTTGGTCTTGCTAACAGTGTTGCCAACTCTGGTCTTGGTTATGATGATGCCCTTGCAAACATCTTTGATAATCCTGGATGTGACACCAGTGCTAGACCTTGTGGTCCACCAGAGGCAAGGTGGATTGGATCTGGAAGTGGGGCATCAGGAAATCTTATTATTTCGTCTGGTGGAGCAATCATAGGTTATGATGCTATTACGACTGGAAGCGGTTATGATGCGAACAACACTTACGGTTACGCTTATGATGATTGTGGAAATGGCGATAATGGTGTATATTATCCTATTGTTGAGGATGGCGGTATCACTGATATTGTAGTCGAGCAGGGTGGAACTGATTATCTCCCAGGCCCTAACGGTTGTACTGGTGGTGATGGGAGAGAGTGGAAGTGTGAGAACGACACTGAAGTTACTCATCCAGATGGAACCGTTGAAATTCCCATTCCTCCCGATAATGTTGTTGAGGTAAGACCTGGTGACATCGTAAATACACCGTGTTGTAGTGAAGTTATCACAGAACCCATTGATAACGATCCCGAAACTGGTGGTGAGACAATCAATGGATGTAGTCAGCACGTTGTTCAGAGACCAGGAAGATTTACGACACCACAAACAGGGTGTCCTGGAAGAACACAAGGAACTTATCCATCATCTTCCGATGGTTCTTATCCTGTTATCCTTTATCTCTGTGAAATCATTGTCCGCGAAGCAGGAATTGCTTATCAGCCAGGAGATGAAGTCATCATTGAACCTCCTCTTGGTGCTGCTGCTGCCATTGAGGTTGATGAGCAGGGAAGGGTGACCAAGGTTAAGGTTACCGAAGGTGGCGAAGGATTCAAGGAACTTCCAAGAGTCTTTGTGAGATCTGGAACTGGATTCAATGCGGAACTTCTTCCTAAGTTCTGTGTTTATAGAGTTGGTGAGGATGAGTTCCAGAATCCAGAACTTCAGGACAAGATTGTCACTGTTATCGATTGTGTAGGTAGAGTCTAATGTCAGAATCAGCAGAAAAGAATTATCACCAGTTACGATACGGAACAGCAGACGGCGAGATTAAGTTTGGACACCTCCACGAGGATAATGTCCAGTCATCTGTAATGCTTCGTGATGGTAAGACTTGGAACCATTATATTACATTGGATCAGTCTGGCAAAGGACACAGAAAGTTTGGAACAATCTCTGTTTCACCTGGTTCTTTCCAAGTCCAGGCAGGTGAGGGTTTCACTGAGAAAGAAGAAGGGCAACCAGCAATTTATATGGATGCCAAGAAAGGTGACATTGTGATTCGCTGCCCCAAAGGGACACTCAAGATTGAAGCGAAAAACATTGAGATGAAGGCACACGGTGAAGATAATAAAAATGGGTATGTTACAATAGAAGGAAACGAAAAGATCAAACTGGATGCTCCATCCATTTCTGTGACATCAGAGGTCTCGACTAAGATCTTCTCGGAAAAGAATGTCGAAGTTATCGGTAGAGCGATCCTAAATCTTTATGGTGGTCTTGTCGATGCTGCTGATGGAGCAACAACAAACAAAGGATCAAAAGGTGGATCAACAAATGAGGAGCAAAACAAACAATGAAGGTACCTGATCTATACGTTGGTAAGAGATTATTTGTTGGTGAAGGTGAACCAACGGCATTGGGAATTGGACCCAAAGAGATCCGTGGTTCTGCTTTCTTGGAAGGACCCACTATCACTGGTGATCCAGGTTTCCCAAATGTCTGGGCAACTGTAATGATCTCAGGAGTGAATAACAGTGACCTCACAGAATCGCCAAACATCCCTGGTGCTCTTTGCACTGGTACTAACAACCCATATGATCTTGCTGTGGTTGGTAATACCGCACTTATGGGAACTGTGGACACAAATCAGAATGTGAATGTGGGTGGTGACCTGAGAGCACAGGGTGAGGTGATGTCACGTTGTGGTGGCCACATTCTCTCTGCAAAGAAGAACTTCGACATCCCACACCCCAGTAAGGAAGGTTATCGTCTGAGACACACCTGTCCAGAAGCACCTTATAATGATGTTTACATTCGTGGTAAGGTCAAGAACACTGATGAGATTGAACTTCCTGCTTACTGGAAGGACTTTGTAGATAAGTCTTCCATCACCGTTCATCTGACACCCATTGGTGCTCCTCAGAGTGTCTATGTGAAGAGGATTGAAGAGGGTAGAATTGTGTTACAATCATCAGGTGGGTTGCCAATCCATTGTTTTTATCAAGTGTTTGCTGAAAGAAAGGATGGTGAGAAACTAATTCCTGAATATGAAGGAACAACACCAGCAGATTACCCAGGTAATAACGATCAATATTCTATCTCGGGTTACCATTATGATGTCAAGGAGGACGTATGACTTACAGCGGATTTGAAACAAGAAGTATTGGCAGCAAAGACTGTACTTATTTCAATAATGGTACCCCAGACAATCAATATGATTACATCCTGAAACCAATGACAGGTGACACGGATTATCCTGAGGATGCCTGTCCCCTTTATTATCACGCTTATTTCCAGGTTGATCGCATTCAATTGAATCAACAGATCAATGGTAGTGGTCTTATCAACATCGGTGGTTCCATTGACTCTGGTAGTTCTATCAATGCTGCTGGTAATGTAACCTCCAATGGTGGAACTCACGTTCTCTCTGCTAAGAAGAACTTTGACATTCCTCACCCAACCAAAGAAGGTTGGAGACTTCGCCACACTTGTATTGAGGGACCTGAGAATGCTGTGTTCTTCCGTGGTGTAATGAGAGACACACAGTACATCAACCTTCCTGAGTATTGGCAGGGACTGGTGAATCCTGAGACCATCACAGTCAATCTAACTCAGATCGGAACCTCACAGGATTTGATTGTGGAGAAGATTGAATGGGGTCGTCGTATCAAAGTGAAGTCTGGCAATGCTTCTACCATTCACTGTCATTATGTGGTTTATGGTGAGCGTAAGGATGGAGAAGTCCTGATTGCTGAATATGAAGGTGAGACACCTGCTGACTACCCAGGCAACAATGAGGAATACTCGGTGTCTGGTTACCATTATGATAAGAAAAAATGAGACCTGAAACAAGAAAGTCAATGGAAATGTTGTTCAATGCACGGTGGAATGTTCCCACTGCTGCCAAGAACTGCAACTTGACAGAAAAGGAAATGAAGATTACATTTAATGAGTACTGTGTGTTTCATCCTAAGACTTATACTGGAACAAAGGAAGATCAACTCTGGTTGTTTTAACTTATGAAAATAAATCTGTGGTATTGTCAACATATGGGTCAGTGGAGGTGGACTCTCTGCGATGATCATAGACCCATCATCAAGATGGAATCTGGTCAGAGACCAGACCTTCGTGATGCGATGAATGATGTGGCAAACACAGTTGAATACATGTTAGAAAAAGGGTTATAATTAGTGTGTGTGAAGGAAGTGCAAAAGACACCTGGGGTGACCTGGGTGTCTTTCTTTATGCTACTAAATAACTCATAAGTAGAACCGTGCGCTGGTTGTAAGAAGATGCCACTCTCTCGTTTAGATAATTTCCTCAAGAATGTCAGGGGAAACGTTCTTTATGTTGATCCCAATGGTTTGGATGCCACTGACAGTGTAGAAAACACTGGTAACTCAGCATCTCGTCCTTTCTTATCCATCCAAAGGGCCCTCCTGGAAGCAGCAAGATTTTCATATCAAGTAGGTACTGACAACGATCGTTTTGCTCAGACAACAATCGTTCTGACCCCTGCAGATTATGTTGTAGATAACAGACCTGGTTGGATTCCTGATGGTTCAATCTTCTACCAGAGAAACGGTTCTACTACTTCTTCTTTCCCTCAACTGACCACGGCATCTAACTTCGATGTTGAGGATCCTGACAATGTTCTGGTAAGAGCAAACAGCATCTACGGTGGTGTTATCGTTCCTCGTGGTGTTTCGATTGTAAGTTCTGATCCAAGAAAGACAAAAATCAGACCTAAGTACGTTCCCGATCCAACAAACACCAACATTGAGAGATCTGCTGTCTTCCGTCTGACGGGTGGTTCTTACATTGAGGGTGTAACCATTCTTGATGGTGATCCTTATGGAACAGTTTACAATAACTATGGTACAACAACATCTGTTCCTAACTTCTCACACCACAAACTCACAGCATTTGAATATGCTGATGGTGTCAACTCAATCAATATCAGTGATTCCTTCCTGACTTTCTACACTTCCAGAACTGATCTGGATGTTTATTATGAGAAAGTTGGTCTTCTGTATGGTCCAAACTCTGGTCGTGAGATCTCACCAGATTATCCATCCAGCGGTGTAGACATCAATACTAAGGTTGATGAGTATCGTATCGTTGCTCCTCTGTCTGGAAGAGCAGGCATCAGCACCATTGAAGCAGGTGATGGTGTTTCTCCAACCACAGTCATCACGGTCACACTGACTGATGAACTGCCAGGCATCAACGTTGACACTGCTATTGTTGTCAGTGGTGTCAGTGATAATGCTTATAATGGAACATTCATTGTTGATAATGTAATCACAACCAATGCCAATGGAACTAAGAAGTTCCAGTATGAAGTCCCAGCAGCACCAACAGACGCTTCACCAACTGTTGCTGGTACCAGAGTTGAGTTGGCAATCAACTCCACCACAAGTTCTTCTCCTTATATTGTTCAGACAACAATCAAATCTTCTTATGGTTTATGTGGTGTCTTTGCTGATGGATCTAAGGTTAGTGGATTCAAATCGATTCTGTTGAATGAGGTCAATGGTATTGGTCTTCAGAATGATGAGAATGCTTTCCTGAGATTCAATTCTACCAGTGGAAGTTTTGATGACTCGGGTTCAGTTTCTAACCTGAACAATGATCCTGATGCAGTTTACAAACCTGCTTATTACAACTACTTTGTAAAGGTTGCCAATAAGGCATTTGCTCAGATTGTTTCCTCCTTTGGTATCAGTTACTCCCAACAGTTTGTAACTGACAGTGGTGGTACTTTCTCTGCTTCCAACTGTAACTCCAACATGGGTCAGAACTCTCTGTACTCCATGGGATTTAGAGATGATGCTTATGCCAGAGATGACATTGGTTATCTCTCTCACATTGTTCCACCTAAGTTCAATGTTGCCACAGACATCAACCTGGAATTTGATGCCATTGATGTTTCCAAGACTGTTGGTGTTGGTTCAACATCCAGACTTTATCTTTACCAACAAACCAGTCAGGCATCTGCACCTAAGTCAGTTCTTCAGGGTTACAGAATTGGTGCCAAACAGAATGGAAGACTTTCAGTCAACATCAATGACACCAATTATTATGCCAGGGTCATCATGCCCAACACGGAGAAAGACATTAATCAGGTCTCCTCTGTAAAAGTTGTTGAGGTTGGAACCAATGTTTCCACTGGTAACAGCATCTCAGCAAACACAATTACTCTGAAAGAAGATCACCAGTTCCTGAATGGTGAATCCATCAGAGTTCTTTCTGATAATGCTCGTATTCCTGATGGATTGGAAGCAAACAAAGTTTACTTTGCCATTACTGATGGTCTGAGTGATAACCAAGTTCAGGTTGCCATCTCACTGAATGATGCCATCAATGGTAATGAGTTGGTCATCAACAACTTGGGTGGAAACCTGAGAGTTGAGTCTCGTGTTTCTGATAAAAGAGCAGGTGACATTGGTCACCCAATTCAGTGGGACTCCGATGAAAGTCAGTGGTTTGTTCAGGTTGCCACAGCAGCAACTGATAACTCACTTTATCCAACTGTTGTCTCACTTGGAACAGCAGAACTGGGAGATGCAACACCAAGAACTTACATCACCAGAAAACCAGACACCAGAGCACTTCAGGACAGAATTTATCGTGCTCGTTACGTTATTCCTGCTGGATCTGGCATCTCATCCTCCAGACCACCACAAAAGGATTACATCCTTCAGCAATCCAATGATGTAACTGGTGCTAATGACGCTGAGGTTGCACTTCCTTATAACCCCAACACAGTCTCAATGACCAACGTCACTGAGATGAGAAACTTTAGTTTCATTCGTGCCGCTGAGTGGACATCCAACGAAGCAAAATATACCACAGAACTTCCTCACAAACTCTCTATTGGATCTAAGGTCAAGGTTGTCAATGTCACCAGTGCCAACAACACAACTGCCATTGGTAACTCTGGTTTCAATGGAACCTTTACAGTTTCTGGAATTGCAAGTGCTAACCAGTTCACAGTAACCAACTCTTACAGTGATCCTGGTGCTTTCACCAACAACACTTCAGAAAGAACCACTTCACTCCCAACCTTCCAGAGAGTTGAAGCAGCAAATAACTTCTATGTTTATGATGTCAGTCCCATCATTCCTTATGTTACAGGTGTTCAGGATGGTGTATATTACCTGACTATTATTGACTCAAGCAACACACCAACAATCACACCATTCAACAACTCTGATAACTTCTCCTTCTCTGCTCCAGTTGAGGATCTTTACCCACAAGCAGACAGAGACAATCCTCAGTCTGATCCTGTTGAGACTACAACTTATGCTCCAGCAAACCTTCTGGGTTCAGTTGTTGTTGATGATCCAAGAAACAGTATCACAAGACAGGCAGTCAATAGATCATATGGTGATTTTGGAATTGGTGTTGGAATTACTGACATTGTTTCTACAGCAGCAGGAACAGCACATACAATCTTCACCAGATATGACCATGGTCTGAATGGTGTTACTCTGGTTGCCATTAGCACTGCTGGTGCTGGTTATGGTAATGGAACTGGATCTGCTGAGAACCTTTACAATGCCACACTGACTGGTTCTTCCACTGGTGCCAACGGAACAGCAAGAGTTACAGTCAACTCCTCTGGTGCTGTAACTGGTGTCAAGATCATGAACAGTGGAACCAACTATGCTGTTGGCGATGTTCTGACTGTTACAGGAACAGCAACCACAACTGGTTTCAGCACAGCATATCTGACTGTTTCTGCTATCAATGATAACATTGGTGACACTCTGAGAGTTGCTGGTGTGACCTCTGAGGGTTATGCTGGTTATAACCAACTCTATAGAATCACTGGAAGCGCTGGTCTGAAGTCAATCCAAGCAACATCAGTTGATCCAGTTTATAACAACTCCATCATTGGTGTTGGTGGTGATGTTACAACCACAGCATTTGCTCATGTTACAGGATCTAAACTGGATGTTTCTTCCTTTGTTGTCAACACTTCAGTTGGTCTGGCAACAGTCACCACAGTTCAACCTCATGGTCTGAGAGTTGACAGTGCTATTACTTTGGGTGGCGCATCTGATGATCTTTACAATGGAACCTTTGTTGTTACTCAGAATGTTGGACTGACAACCTTTGTTGTGAACATTGGTGTTTCAACTCTGAGTCCTGCAGTTTCTGGAACACAGAGAGCATACTATCCTGGACTGACTGCTCAGGAAGGAACAACCAACTTTATCAATGAGAACTTTGGTGGAAGATTCCATAACGTCTACGCTGGAATCTCAACTGTTCTTTCTGATGAAGTTGCAAGTGCATCTGTTACAGAGATTAGAATTGAGAACCTTTCCAACTTCAACTTTGGAATTGGTGATTATCTGAGAGTTGATGATGAGATCATGAGAATCAAGTCAACTGTAACCACCAACCCAGTTGAAGTCTTTAGAGGTCTGTTTGGAACTGTTTCTGCAACTCATGCCACAGGATCAGTTGTTAGAAAGATTCTGGTCAACCCAGTTGAACTGAGACAACCATCAGGAATCACTGCTAATGGTCACACCTTTGAATACCCTGGTTATGGTGCTGGTAACTACTCCACAGCACTTCCACAACTCCAGAACACTCAACTCACTGATAATCAAGAGAGACTTGCACAGAACCTTGAGTCGGGTGGTGGATCTAACCAATTCTCTGGTTACAATGCCAATGGCGATTACTTCATTGGTAACAGAAAGATTGACAGATCAACTGGAAGATCGACTACAATTGACACTCCAGTCCCAACAGCAACTGGTGAAGATTTTGATTCACTGACGACCAACCCCGAAGTTGATCTCATCCAGACTGATGAGATTCGCACAAGAACCTCCATCATAGTTTCTGGTGGTCTTTACAACGATTCCATCTCTGAGTTTGATGGACCAGTTGTTCTTACACAGAAACTGACCTCAACGTCCTCTGATGGTATTGAGGCACAGTCACTGTTCCTCCAAGGCGACAGAACAGTTGCCAGAAATTACACTGTTGGAATTTCAACTCCAACCACAGCAGGTAACCCTGGTGATGTTGTTTATAATGCATCTCCTGTTAAGGGTGGTTACATGGGTTGGGTCTTCACCAGAGAGAACACTTGGTTCCCATTTGGTAACGTTGGTGTTGACACAGGAACAACCAATGCAATCTTTGATAAGGTTGGTGTTGCCACTGATGATCCTGGTGATTGTGCACTCAAGGTTGGTTCTGGAACAACTCTGTTCTGTGTTGACAATGATGGAGTTGGAATTGGAACCACAGCAAATGGTGAGAAACTGAATGTTGATGGTTATGTTGTTGCACTTGGATTCACAGGTGATGGTTCGGGACTGACTAATCTTCAGAATGACAGTGCTTGGGCAGGCATCAGCACCATTTATCCAATTGACAATAAGAGTGTTGGAATTGGAACCACATTCCCATCCACAGATTACAAACTCTCTGTTGGAACACCAGGCACAGGTGGAACTGATCTTTATGTTGCTAATGACACCCAGATTGATGGGGTTGTAACCCTAAATGGTGGTGCAAATGTCACTGGCATTGTGACAGTCACATCATTCAACATGAATGACTCCAGTGGAACACTGACTGCTGGAATCATTACTGCCACAACTCTGGATGTCAACTCCAGTGGAGACAAACTGACAGTCAATTCCTCGGGTGTTGGTGTTGGAACTGCCACTCCAAGAGCAGCTTTGGATGTTGAAGGAGCAGCAAGGTTCAAGACTTACTATGAGATTCCAAAGGCAATCAGCAGTGTTGGAAGTGTTGTAACTCTGGATCTTTCTAAAGCACAGACATTTATTCTTACTGTAAGTGAGATTGTTGCTTACTTTGAACTGATCAATGTTCCATCATCCTCAGCAACTACCTTTACAATCCAGATCATTCAGGATTCCTCAACTGCTTATTCTGTTGACATTGATGACTTTAGAACCAGTGGTGGTTCTGCCATCCCACTCAGATGGCCAGGTGGAATTGCACCAACAGTCACACCAGTTGCAAGTGCAGTTGATGTTTATTCATTCATGACATTTGATGGTGGATCTAACCTTTATGGTGTTATCGGAGGCCAGAACTTCTCATGAGCCCAGTAGCGTTTCATAACTTCAGGACCATTCAGACTTCTCTGGATCTGAATGGTCCTGTTCTTTCCTTTTCAGAACCACCAGAGGCAGTTACAGCAGGTTTAGTCTCTGGAATTGCTACTTTTGTTGGAGTTGCCACAGCAACTTTCCCAGGAAACACAGACGCAACAAACTCAGGAACAATCTCTTATCAGTGGTATGACAGTGTAACTGGTGCTTTGTCTGATGGGGACAATGTGACAGGATCTGCCACAACCACACTCACTCTCAGTAATCTGTTTGGTTCTGCCAATAACAACAGAGAGTTTTATCTGGAAGCAACTTATAATGCATCTGCTTATGGTTCAGTTGGAGCAGCAAAGTCCACAGGTAATGCAATCAACTCACCACTGAACTCCGATAATGCAGTTCTGACTGTTTATCCAACCATCTCCTTTACAACACAACCCACATCACAAACTGCTGCTGTGGATGAAAACGCAGAGTTCATTGGAATTGCTGCACTTTCAGATGACACTTATGGACCCATTACTCAGGAATGGACCAGAGATGGTGTTCAGTTGGTGGATCAAACTGATCCAGTCATCAGTGGAACAGGAGCAACCACTCTTGTTATTGAACAGACATCAGTGGGTGTCTCCACAATCCAAACCATTGCTTATGTTGACACTGCTGGTGGAAGAATCTCCACAGAGTCCACAGTTGTTGACTTCACTGGTGTCAATCCGAGAAACAGACT
>Ga0222719_10001206_pt1 | contig 25422 bp, 34 predicted proteins | sample C33_34DmetaG_FD_165039 | JGI IMG/M metagenome (GOLD analysis project Ga0222719, IMG submission 165039) | Estuarine water microbial communities from San Francisco Bay, California, United States - C33_34D | ecosystem: Environmental > Aquatic > Marine > Unclassified | place: USA: California...
GAAATGTTTCTTTACTTCACGAATAAACGCATTTCGTTCTGATCTACGTTGACCAATTATACTGTAAAACAAAAAAGGTTTTTCTTCTGATATCCAATTGCTGGTATCATGATAACAATAGCCGTAGGTTGTGGTATCGTTTGCAATCATTGGCAACATGTGCAACACATACTGTATCTGTATAACATCATAGGTATAGCTCATTGGAAAGTCAAGTTGCGAAAAATTGCCATTGCTGAGAAACACATAGTGCTTGTCGGAAGGATATTGGTCCAATGTTTGTTTTGTCAATGCTTGCTCGAATATGTTTGCACCTTCAAGCACACTGTCTACAAATATGATTTTACTGTCCGTGTTTTTGATTAAATCTAAATTCCACCAACTTATAACAGGTATGCCAGTGCTACATTCTTGGACCACTGGAGATTTATCTAAATCATAATCTTCGTATAATGAGTTACACCAAGTCATATATCTATGATAAAAATGTTCTGCGTGTGCAGCATGCTCAAAATTTAACTTTACCATCCTGCTTCCTTCAATAGTTGTTTAAGATACTCTTGGTCAGCAGGATATCGACTAAATGTCTTGCTCCAACGGTCACTGTCAATAAAAGGCCACACTATTTGTATTTGTTCTGTGGTTAAATCTTCTAGTAGTTCAATTCCGCTTGCACAATTGTAAAGCACCCACGCACTGAGTCTTCCACTGGAAATTTTATAACACAAACCATTACGATTGGCATACTTGAGATAATCTCTGTCTGGATTTTCAGTTTCTTCACTCCATTCCACAGACAATTCAAGTGCCCGGGTTAGAGCTTGTGTTGCATTTTCTTCATATACATAGTTTTCTAAATACTCACTGTATAAGCTATCTTTTGCCCAATTATCCAGTCGTTTGTTGTTATCCAATAACCAATGCAGAAATCCTTCAGGATTGATCACTCTTGTGTTTACACAATATCTGCCCCATTTTACAAAAGCTTTGTAATAACTACTGGAGCTAAAATCATCATAGGTTTTATTTTTAGCACTGCCTTGTGCCTTGCGATAAAATTCAATATAGCCATGATAACCAAGCTGAACTCCACGTTCATCTTTTTGTTGATGTCTTAATTTTTGTTCACAAACATGTACCAGAAAACTACTTTCACGAACGTATTCTTTACCACAATAGCTACACTGATGTGCCACTTATTCTTCTCCATACGCTTCTAATAATTTTTTATAATCACTTTTATCGTATATTGCAAGCATGGTGTTTATTTCATCTGATTTTGCATTTGGATACACAGATTCTAGAAGTTTGCGATTTTTGTTGTCATTGCTTGTTTTCTTTTTATAACCAATCCATTTATGTCTTTGTGATCCGAATCCAGGACTTACAGTGGTACACAATAACCACAGCAATTTATTGTGTTCTTTTTTAATATCAAAATAGTGCTTGTTTAACCGTTCATTGACTGCTACTATGTAAAACTTCTGCAGGAGAGCACTGCCTTCTACACTGCTTCCCCAACGAATCATAAGGTACAGCCCAAACTTTTTGCGTTCTTCATCTGTTAATTCATCATAAAACTGTCGATTTTTAATATCAAACTGTTTCATTTCATTGCCAATGTTTAGTTTATCGCTCATTGTATTCTACCCAAAATTGGTACTCTTCGAATCCTTCCCAAGTTTTAACTACTTCTCTGTCTTTGATGATTATAAAGGTTGGATAACCTCTTACAAGATTTTTATAACTGTGTACATCGCTGATAGAACCATGCAAAAACTTTGATTCACTGGCGTTCCATACTACAACTTGTTCTTCTTTGCTGGCTAGTATTCCAGGTAGTGCTTCTTGTTTGAATCTATCACAATAAGCACAATAGTTTATAACAAAAGCCAGAAAAATTGTATTCAATTAACACACCTGATTTAGATCAACTAGTTCGCAATGTCTAGAAATATCTTTTACAAAAAATGCACATTGAGGACTATCATCGTTGCTCAATGGCACTGTTAACAACTGTCCGTTTTTTAACTTAGGTGCATACCAATTTACATCATGATATACATCAACTATTTCAATATCACCATACTCTGGTCTATAGCTACTTCTTGGATTGTATAAAAATGCTTTGAACCCTCTATCGTTCAAGCTGGTAAGAGGCACCACTTCCATTTCTCCACAATCTGGCTCTGCAATTAAAATTTTCCAGTCCATGGGCATTTTAACAGTGTTTTCTCCAATTCGCAACACCAACGCAGGACTGGTAAACCCTTCGAGATAGATCAGTGGAAGATAAAAATAATCTGCACTGGCTGGATCGCTGTTGTCTAAAATACTAAACCTAACATCTTCGACTTGTTCGGGTAAAACGTCCAGTTCGTATACACTGTCTTCTACTGTGAGTATTTTCATTGTTCTCCTTAGTTTATTTCTTCAATGAGTTGCTGAGCAAACTGTTTGTAATCAGCTTCTGATATATCTTCAATTGCTTTGTTTAACAAATCATTGGACATAGCATGCATTTTGGTTATGGCAAGAGACTTGGTCATTATATGATGTTCTGGAATTTGTACACTTTCTAACAATTTGTCCATAGTATACACTGTGAGTCCTAAAGTCCTTGCTATTTTTAAAACCGAATCCACTGTGGCTAATTCTTTTACACTGGCATTGTGCCAATTTACGCGACTTTCAAAAGGAGCTTTGTAATCATCCCAATTGTCATCTGGATAAAATTCAAAACTGTCAGTGATATCCATGCCAGTGAACGATACATATATTAGATGAGGCATGCCGTATTTGTTAAAAGGATTTTTACTAAAAAAATTTACTGCATCGACATTGCGGAAGTTTTCTTTGGTAAGCAACTTTACTTGACAATTATCAGGCAACCAATGTGTCCAGTGTGTTTCTGGATTAACTGCATAATCTGGATTGTGATAATGATTGCCAATTACCCAAATCATTTTACTTTTCATTATTTCCACTCCAATTTTTCAATCTGAAAAGGATAGTTTGCTTCTTTGTAGAACTGTTTTCTTTTGGTTAAATGTCTTTTTGCAAATCGGCAGGTGCTTGTAATGTCCCAAATTTCTACATGGTCTTTGTCTTCGGCTTTGCGAATACCTCGGCCAATGCTTTGGATTACCCTAACAAAACTCTTGCCAGGCTCAATGAGAACAAGATTAAATATCCTAGGAATATTAATCCCAACAGCCGCAACTCCGTACGTTGCAATAATAATTTTGTTCGTCGCTTCTTGGACTTCGTCATATTGTTCTTGTCGGTCTACAGCTTTGGTTGATCCTGAAATAAACACACTGCCGGGTAAACGTTCCTGTAGTGCTGTACCAGCAGAAATTCTATCAACCAAAATCAAAGTATTACCTGTTTCTTTGACCTGCTGTACCAGACTGGATATAGTATCCAATCTTCCTGGTTCTTCTAATAAGTATTTAAGCTCACTTTGATAATTTTGATGCTCGGCATGATCCACTAGTTGCACAACATTTACATTGCATTGTGCCAGCACACCTCTTTGTTGCAATTCACTGGCTGCCACATGGTTAATCACAGGACCAAGAGCCACATGAATCGCTTGCCATTCAAACTGTTCTTTGGGAATGGTACCAGTTAGTCCCCAACGCATTGGAACATGACTCATTACACCTGTGAGCAGTGTTTTTAAAGCATCAGCTTTTGCTTGGTGTACTTCGTCAACAATCACACATACCACATCTTCTAGAAACTCACCAATGGTGATATCCACAGTTCCACGTTTGGTATTTTTTAGCAACACGTTTAGACTTTGCCAAGTACAAATAGTATGCCGATGACCAAACTCTTTGCGATCGCCATAAAACACACCCACATCCAATTGCATATTGCGATAGTCTTTTTCTGTTTGTGTTACCAAACTCTTGTTGGGTACAATAACAATACTACGACCATACTGTTCTACACGCTCACTGAGTGCGGCAGTCATGATTGTTTTTCCTGCACCGGTTGCAATTTCTTGTATACTTTGTGTATTCTTTAAAAAGTTGTTGATAATTTCAACTTGGTAATCTCTTAGTTCTATAGGTTGCCCGGCAGCCGGATGGCCCTTGGGCCACATTATGTCTGCATAGCTTTCAGTGTCAACTTCAGTAAATTCATAATTGATTTTATAATCTCGTAGATCTTCGAGTTCAATATCCCAGTCATGGTCGTCTAGATCTTGTAATATTTCTGGCAGTAGGTTAATATAGGTACTTCCACCTAACTGAAAGAATCCAACTTTACCGTCCCATCTTCCAAGACGAACTGCTGGCAGATATCTAGCATACGGAACTTCGTATTTGAATTTATTGGTTAATCGTTTTCTAGTATCAAGATCCAGTCCTTCAATTTTTACATTGACTTCGTCTTTGATGATAAGTTTACATTCACGCATCTGTTAAGTATACCTGTTTTATCCTTTGCCGTCTACTTATTTGGTAAATGATTTCATCGCGGTCTTGTTCTTCAATCAATTGTGCTACAGGAAAACGCAAAGGCAATATACGCGGATGTTCGAATTCATTGTAGCCTCTAGCTTCGAACCAATCTCTGTTCCATTCGAAATAGGTTCTCATGGTGTTGCATTTTTTTACAACATCAGTTTCTTCGTAAAATCTTGCTACAAAATCAGCACTATAGTGTTGCCAAGGTTTGAATCCCATATCACTTGGATATTCTTTATCCAATGCAAGATCTTCCAGTGTTTTACCTATTTCACAGTAGCTTAAACAAAGACTTCCCCAAGGTGGTGTCATTGTGCCATGCTCTTTGAGCATGCGATCTGTAAGTAAATGAGTTTTAGGTAATCCCCAGCGTGTTACCACAAAACGTGGATTTTGACTTTCGCTTTTTGCTGTTTCTACAGCATGAACATATACATTTATGTTTGCCAACGCTTGTTGTACATGCAAGGGTGCTGTAACAAAAAACTCACTTGTTTGATTGTCCAACGTACCATGTTGTTCTTCAAAAATTGTGTGGACAGTGTTTAACCAGTCTTGATCTGTTGCATCACTGGGCAATGGAATTATACGTTGATGTGTGTTTACAGTTTCAACAGCATCTAAAAGTTTTTTAACACTATGAGCTAGCTCACTGCGTTTACTAACCCAACCATAAAAACGATCTGGATGGTCGATAGGATACTGCATTCCTGCAACCAGTCTGTCGGTCCACTTTTTACCAAGTTCTGTGTCATGGACCTTGTACCGCAATGTAAAATCGCTGTCCTGTTCTGGGAATCCTAAAGCTATGTTAACAATCATAATTTAATAAAAAAAAACAGGCACCCCCGAAAGGGTGCCCAAAGTGTTCAAGTTATCGAGGAGCTAGACAGTGAGTGATAACTTGAACAATTACAGTCGACGCATGCAAGTACTTTCAGCAAGTTCTTTCCAGTTGTCGGCCGATACGCGAGTTAAATCTGCGATCTTTAAAGCCATCCGCAGACTCATTTCACGTAACCTGTTTTGATTCTTATCCATAAAGTCAAGAATCTCTTCGCCCTGTTCTGGGCTAAGTTTATAATCTTTAAACAACTCACCTTTTCGGAAAATTTGTTTAATGCGTAAATAACAATCTCGCATGGTATCCATTGTTAGATCAAGATAGTGACAACGGCTTTGTAATGCATCCAAGTGATCTTTGAGTTTTTTGCTTTTGATATGTTCAAACTTAAGATTTGTAATAAAGATCACACTACCATTGAAATCAAAACTGCTTGGAATACCTTCGCTACGCAATTTGCTACTGTCAGCGTTCCAGTAGATCCTACGACGCTTGCCTGAATCCAGTGCGGCTTTTAAAATATTTAAGCTTAGATCATCAAGCAAGATACTATCACAGTCATCAAATACCAATACATGATTGCGATCACTGTGCTTGTACAATGTTGCATATAACCCAACTGGAGTCATAGCACCTTTTACAACTTCATACTTGGTGTTATTGCCGCCGATACGATCAAAAATGCTGCTTTTCTCAAGCTCGTATTCCACGCCGTAACTTTTACCAACACCTGGAGGACCTGTCACAATCATGGCTCGGACATCTCCGTTGATAGCCGCACGAGTCATATCGTGCAAAATATCAAATCTCTTGCCAATGCGTTCCATGACTTCTTCGTCTGACTCGGTTTTGGCTTTGAAAGCAACAATGCTTTCTTTCATTTTTCCTCCAGTAAATTCAATACAGTTGGCACTGTCAATACTTACACGAATTTTCTCTGGGCCCTCAAAAGAACCAGGATTCTTTACTGTAATGAATTGACCATTTTTACCACGAGTCAATGGACGCACCATTTCAAACACTTGATCTTTGATTGCGGTATTTCTATACTCGCCTTTTTTAATTAGTACAGTATTCATTGGTCTAGCTTCCTTTTGTTACTGTTCTATTATAATACTAGGCTGCTAGCAGTTTGTCAAGAACATTTGCATTTTCAGTGTATCCAAAATACAATGCTTTTTCCAAACCGTATGCTTCTACTTCCCAAGGAAAAGCATAATACTCAGCAAGCGACACAGGCTGTGACAAATCAAAGTTTTTCCCTTTGTAAACAAAAGCATTACCTTCAGCGACCAACTCACCAGTCATGTACTGTTTAACATGTACCATTTCGTGGCACAGGGTCTGCAACAGTTTCTCCATGTCACCGTTTACCAAGTCATAATCCAAGGTGATTTCAAACAAGCTAGGAGATTCTGTATCCCACTCGTCATCATGCACTGCTGCCTGGGCATCATAACCAAAATCTCGTTCTACATTGATGTCCAGCACCAACTGATTGTAGAGATCTTTGTCAAACAGTTTACTGGCACAATACTGTACTACACCTTGCACTTGATTCTTTTGCACAGGATATTCACTGAGGTTGTTAAAATAAATTTTCATAGTGCTAAACACTCCTTGCGAGCTTGAGCAGTTTTTTTAGCTGACTCCACTGAATTGCACAAACGTTCCATATATGGAACAACGTTTGCCATATTACGCACTGATGTTTGATAATCCCATAACATGGATTCCAAATCACGCTGTGATTGTTCAGTGAAGGCACCCAACTCTGTGCCTCTTGCTAACAACTTGGTGAAAGCGATTTCAATGTTGTTCATAATATGAACTCCTTGATAATTCCAATTACAAATGAAAATGCAATTACGCCAATTATTCCCAAAATTACCATTGTTTCCATTATGCATATACTCCTACCGCTAGTGGAAGTTCAAAGATATCATTGGGTCCTTGCAAGGGTGCGATGTACTCTGTTGGACATGTGTATACTTCTTCTGGAGCATACTGGTCGTAAAAATACACAACACCGTTGTCGTCAATACGATCAACAACCCCATACACTGTAGGAATCATTGCACCGTATTGACCGTAAATCTTTTGACCAACTTCAACTTTCATAAGTGTCTCCTCACTGTCTATATTATTAGTATACCCTAAGTAGACAAAAAGGTCAACCTTTTTGTTAAAAAGATCTTTGATTTACCAAATATGAAAACATATCAAAGTGATCATTCAGTGACATTGTGCTGGATATTTGCACACCGTCATAGGTTTCAAACACACCGTTGACTGTAAAACAGTTGGTATAACGTGTCCAAAAATTGTAGATATCTGGAGTTTGGCTAGCCCAACCTGATTCACGTAAAAGATCATCTTTGTCTTTGCTTAGTTTACATGTGGGCATATTGCAAGCCTGTTCTGCTGTGATTACATCGTGTAACAGTAAGTCCCGAACAGTGCTGTTGGGAATCATGTGTTCAAAAATGCCGTTGTCTTCGCAGTGTAAATCAATGTAGTGAGCACCAATATTTTGCTTAATACAGTACTGATGATATCTTCTTAGTGCATTATCAATATCATCTCTAATAAGTCTTGATGTCTGTTCATCATTGCGAGTGTTGGTGTACTCGTCGCAAAGTTCATTGAGTCTACGTATTACATATTTGGCAGTGGCTTGATATGTGTCATTGCTTCTACGAGTACGAATATACTTAGGCTGTCTAAAACTAGCAATGCTATCTTTTAAACTTAGATTCATAAAATCGCCTGCTGTGGTAAACTTTAAATCACCCATCATGTTAGGCCGCCTTTTCTTTTTGTTTAAACAACCCTGTAACAGGATTGGTTGCTAGTTGCAACTGACTGCCTGCACCGTGATATGGCAGTGGCAACTTACCACCATTGATAATGTACAACTCACGAATAAAGTTGCTCATCATGTTTGGTGCGTCCCAACCACGACCTGGAGTGATATGCTCTACTTGCAGTTTAGCCTTGTCCTTGTACAAGCTGGTTTGCTTTATAGTTGTACTGCGAGGATAAGTTTCTGCACACTTTTGTAGCACTTCGGTCATCCATCCTGCTGGCAGTTCTTGGCGTACATCTAATCGTGCAAGTTCATACAACCCGATAAACAGATCCTGACTTACTTCTTCGTCCATTGGATATGCTGTGGTAATAGCAGACAAAATGTCCTTTAGTGTACCACCAGTCTGATCAATGTCAATGCCTTTGTATGCATACTTGAAGTGCGAAAAGAAATGCTTGCCAGATCCACGCAGATTGTCACTCTTCCGTGTTGCTTTGTCCTCAAGATCAACATCACAAGCATCAAACTGCTCCTGTAATGTCCAAGCAGTAAGCACTTCAATTTCGGTAGCACCAAGTTTGTAACGTGTTAACCGATTGCGATGAATATCCCCAGGTCCAAGTTTCTTGGTGCTCATGTTGCACTCTTCAAAAGCATAACTTGGAAAACTTTCGTCGTCTGTTTCGTTGATGATAATTGGAATTTCTGTAAAGCCAAGCACACCAGTTGCTACAATACGATGTTGTCCGTCATATACATAGATTGGGTTTTTGTGATCGTACTTGGCTGTGCAAGCACTTGCTGGGCTACAGATTTGTGGATTGTAACGCTTCACAATGCTGAGAATGTGCTTTAGGTTAACGTCACGTTGTACTGTGTAATCAATTTCCAATTCACTGATAGGCACTAGATGACTACCAATTGGGAAATCTTTTTTACTGTTATCTACCCGACGGCGTTCTGCGTCGATTTTGTCCTGTCCAAAGCCGTGCTCTGTGGCAAGTTCTTGTTTGACTTCTGCAATAACGTCAGAAAGTCGGCGTGTTTCACGAGTTGCTCTCATAATTTTTCATCCTATCTAAGGGCGGTATTGCCCGTACTATCATAGTAAGAGGTCCGATTTCTCATCGCTCTTGTTATTATATTACAACATTTTGTACTAAAGGTCTATCTAGAAACCAAAGATTCAATATTATCGTTCCGCCAAAAAATATGGTCATCTACAACCATAACTTTGGTCATAGCTCTATTCCAACTTGGATTTACATTTTTGGTATGATAAAACATACTGCCAGCGGTAAGGTCAAATCCATTTACATGCAACAAATATGCTTGTCTAGCAATATACTGAGCATGTTTCCATGCATCTTTTTCCTTGGGATCATCGCTAAGTCCATCGCAGTACCATGAAAATTGACATTTGTGCCTGATTGGTACTTCTTTGCCTTTGTTTTCAAGCCACCACTGAGATAATTTGGCTTGTTTGATAACTTTACAAATGCTATCTGGAAATTTTGGATTTTGCACACGATTGAGAACAACATGAGAAACAGCTATACCGCCTGTGTCGCTTTGATTTCTGGCTTCAAAATAAACATTCTTTGCCAGACATTCGGCATCCACAGGAGACAGCGAAAGAGTCAAGGTCATGAGTAGTTCATTTATCATTAACTATCTCCAGAAGACTGCGATCGTCTATGACTTTCATTTCACGTTTGCTTGGACTAAAAGGAAGTGGTTTAGAAAACACTGTGATTTCGTCTGTGTTTTCTTTACGGTAAGCAAGCACCTTACTTTTGGTATCGTTTACCAAATAAGAATGGTTCAACCCTGTTTTAAAGGTTGTATCTTTTAAAATTTTCACTGTCTTTGCCTCAAGGTATTTATAAACAAAACCGCCTCAATCGAGACGGCTACCAGCATACACCCTATCAAGTCCTAGTTCAGCTTTGAATACATCAGCATAGGCTCTAGCACCTGCTTCTGCGGCATCAACGCTTTGTCCAAAGTACCAGCCGTTGCGACCGTTCCAAAGCTGAAGTCCACCGCTGTACGACTTGCTGAAGCCCACAGTTTTAAGTGCCTTGCCGAGACGTGTGTTGCCTTTGACTCCATAAACTTCGACCCAGCCAAAGCCACATGCTCCGCCATCGCCACCATTGAAATGCTTGTTTGAAAAGTCTTTTGCCGCAACACGTGCTGCACTTAATGCTTTAGCATGAGCTGATTCTACCAAAAGATTTTCAATTTCACGAGTTGCTACTGTCATGTTTTTCTCCTTAAAGATAAGCTGGACCGGTCCACTGAATACGATAACCACCATCTAAGATGTTACCACGTGGCTTGTTGCGAGCAGGTGCATTGAACCCTGCTGGCTTTAAAATGTCACCTTTGCGGAACATCTTATCATCATCTACATTTACGATGAAGCCCCACACACTGCCGTCACGGATGATTTTCACATACTTTTTGCCTTCCTTGACTTCAACATTGTCGTCCCAGTTAGCAATAGTTTCTTGAAAATACTTACTTGGCTCGCCGCGGGTCTTTTCGGCACGATCTGTCCAATCAACGTAGTCTTGCTTGATTGCATCAAGTAGTTGTTCGATTTGCTGTTGCATTTCTTGCTCCATTTCCTTAACTCACATTATTAGTATAAGGGATGGCTGTACAATGGTCAACCTTTTTTTATAAAAGATTCTACTATGTCGCGAATTTCAGTCTTAGACCAATGCTCGCCATTGATATGCACAGATAGAGGTGAGTCAGCGTATTTTAAATTTTCAATATATTGTATAGCATGAGCAGGAATAAATGGTAGATTTAGCAATCTACACAAAATTCCAGGACCATTCTGCGATACTACGTGCTTATAGTCTATTTCTAATACTTTTCGTTTAGGATACAAAATTTTTTTACAATACCATTTGGGTAACATTACATTTTTAACAAAATCAAAATATTCAGATTTATTAAAAACAACATTTTTTCCAGTGTGATGCTCAACGGTTTTTTGGAAAACTTTGCCGGCATGAACTCCACTTTTTGCTGTGTATTCCCAAATAATTTTTGTAAGTATCTCAATATCTGTATTATCATAAACAATTCGAATCATATCAACATTGTTTTGATCAACATATTTTAAAAATTGTTCACCCCAGTGGCATTTACTTACTATAAAGCCTGCTGATGGATCATAGGATTGTGATATTTGTAAATCATGACCTAGTGTAGGAACACCTTTTCCACTGGATCCATTTGTATCAATTATCCAGTTACTATGTTCAAAGGAACATGCATCAGAGTGTTGTAGTAAAAATTTAACTAAGAAATCTGGTCGAGCTCCGCCCTCCCCCCAGATTATAATATGCCTGCTGTGATTTTGAGAATAATAATTGTATAAATCTGGACGGTTTTGTGTTAGTTCACTTAGTGAATACATACACGCCTTCCCATTTTTCTCGTCCTGCTGTTTTATCATTGCCAACGCCAGGTCTAGTGTTCAGCATCATTTTCACAGTTTCACTGTGCCGAAATCCTATTTTTTCTGCTGTTTGTATCCATCGATCCACCACAGCAAATGACTTGTTACCGTATGACTTATAGTCTGCGATGTTTGTTGCGAATACACCATCAGCGTTGAGGCCATTATATATGTTTCGCATAGTGGGAGCAACATAACCGTCAAACCAGTCATCCATTGTTCCGTAGCGTACCATACACTGTGTATCTTCGTCCGAGTATTTTTCGAGATTGAAATATGGCGGACTGCTGAAGGCACAGTCGATGTCCTGCGGTGTGTAATCTTCCGACGTCGAGCAGATGATTTCGTGACTTCTTCCTGTTGCTTGTTCTATTATACTATTTAAATATTGTAAGTATTTTACAGTTTCAGTGTTTGGGTCTACAGCTCGGTAATTGAATAACATGTTCGAAGAAGCAATGCCAAGAAGTCTGCCTCCATAGCCTGCTGAATAATCGTAAATATTGCCCCACATAACAGGGCAAAGATACTCAACAATGCTGCGAGCGTTTGCCGCCTTGAAATTAGTAACATTTTCGCCTGTAACAAGTTCAAGGGCCCTTCGCATAGCCACAGGACCAACAAGATTATTGCCATCACGAAACTCGAAGCAAATGCGAATTGCACGGCGTAACTTAGTGTCGTCAAAGAATCTATCACGTAAACTGTTGCTTCCTCGGCCTTTTGGCTCTGCTGTCATCATGTTAGGAAACAAAAATCTGTTTATACTTTGTCCGTGATTGTTACCTAATCCTAGTCTGCTATTGTTTATTGTGTTATATTTAGCGGATGCAAAGTTGCAAATAGCTTGTACTAATCCAGTCTCGGTATAGTAAGTTATTGGAACTAGATTTACACTACGGTAAAGAGAAAATACCTGTTCGATTGTGCTAGCAGGGTTTTTTTGGTATACAGACTTGTTAAAACTATCTAGTTGATCTTGTATAGATTCGTAGCCAGTAAACTGGTTACCGACTACGTGATGTGGTTTAATATTCCAAATTTGATATAGATGATCAATCATTGCACCAGTATAACATACTGATTTTTAATTTGTCAATCTATTAGTTAGGAGCACCGCCGCTGACATCACCTGGAATGCCAAAGTCATATTGCAGAACACTTCCTACTGTTGCATCAATGTATTCAAAGTTTGTGCTTATACTATGAGCTTCGCCATCTAGTATAATGTTTGCCCGTGGGTCTAAATCTTTTATAGGTGAATCTACAGAATAGATGGTATTTTTTCCTGGGTACCAACTAAATTCATTAGGATCTTTTGCACCCCAAGCAGCGTCTAGTGCTGGCACAGTGGTATCTCCATCTGTGATTACATCGTGCTTAAATTTAAACGTGTTATCTGCGTCACTTAAAGTAGCAGGTATGTAAGCATTGTTCCACCATAGGCAACCTATTAAAAACGTTCCTTCGTTGACTGTGATACTTACAGTGTGAGCACTGTCTACAGCGTCATCGACGTCATATGTTCCAGTAGCAATAAACGCATGAGTCCCGAACCTATCAGTATACTCCGAAGATTCGGCTGTAAGGTTAGATGCAACTGTGGTTCCATCTATAGCTATGTCTAACGAACCAGGCCATACAATTTGGCCTTCCAGTTTCCAAGATCTAGTGGTCATGAAATTCTCCTATCAACGTATTTATACCTATTGCCAATTGTCAACGATTATAGGGTCAGCTACCACATCAAGAGTAGGATAACCGTGGAATACCAATAACTTGCAATCTTCTGGGACATCAGGTTCAATTACAGTTTCAAATCTCATGTTCTCTTTTTTTCCAACCAATTCTCGACGATTTCTAATTTCCCATTTATAACTGCGTATCCAATCATCAGGAAAAAATCTAAGCAGATGTTTGTAGCGATCCCAAATATAATCTTGATCGCCGCGATAGATGTTAATTAATCTATCATCTTTGCTTATTGGTTCCCATATACAATTTAGTGTTTTTGCTTGCCAACGCATCACAGCACTGCCAAGTTTTTGTCTATTAGGATTGAATATTCTGCTAACATCTCGTAACCCAACAAACTCGCCTGGTTCAAAATCAAAAAATTCGTCTATGCTTTTAATAATCACTAGATCTAGATCTAAAAAAAGTATGGTATCATTGTCGTTGAATAAGTCATCAGAAAACAAATAGGGTTTCCACCACCAGCCGCTGAGCCAATGTGGCACCAACGGAAGCTGATGAATGTTTACATCTTGATCTATGCCATTAGCATCATCAGTAAAGCACCAAAATTCAAAAGGAAGGCTAAGATGACGTTTAACCATGTTTTTAAGTTTGTTGACATAACTGCTGTCAAACTTTGTGCCATGTTTTAGACATACCACTTTGATCATAAATGACTTTGATCTATGCCGTGTTCTGCTAGTATTTCTTCAACAAATGCAGGCAGCCGATTTACACGATACCCGTACTTGTTCATAATACTTACCCACAATGGAGCACGTTGTCTAACCACCTTATCTTCAGTGAATTCTGGTCCTAAGTGATATCCAATTTTACCTTGGTCAAATGTTTCTACAAATCCTGCATTGGAATCAATGTACAATCTTTTAGGAGTGTCTTTGTAGTATTTGTTTGCATCTTGTGCAGACGTTATTTCTGGACAATCAGTGAATCTATCGTGCCAATCATTGACTATACAAGGAATAGTTAGATTATGCTTTTGTGCTACGTGTAAACGACTACCGCCTGTTGTGCCTTCTAAAATAAGCAAACTTGCTGGATCAGCTTCTAGCATTTCAGGAGGCAAAAGATGCAATTTTCTTTTTCTAGGCTGTCCAGCAGTTATTACAACAGGATTGCGGCATCCTTCTTGCAGCATACTTTGTTCAAGTTTATCATAGTGTCCGCAAATATCATTCATACCCCTTTCGTACTCTTCCATAATTTTGCGACGGGCTATTCTGCCGCTGGTACTCCAATCTTCCCATATGGTATTATATCCGCCGCCGCAACGACCTACCATACCAAAAATATCTTTTGCTGGTAATTCTACATATCTTATTTTGCAAGGAGTATTCATCAAGGGTGTCTCTCTATCAGTCCAGTGATCAAGTACCCAAGGTGAAGCAGGTACATGTCGTTTACTATCTTTGTAAGGTGTTCGGGCACTCTCAGGTATACTCGGTCTACCATGATAGCAAACCACTGAGGCACTTGACGGCAAGCCATTTTGACAATGAACTTTATAACTTATCACTTTGTCAGGTAAAATTTCTTGCCAATATCGTCTTTGTCCACTTTGATCTGTCCAAATTTCAATCCAACGCTGATCTCCGTGTGGTTCGCACATTTTTACTGCTTGCGTTGGATTGGCAATAAAACGTTTCCATATATCAAATCTACTGCCGTGTGTCCAGCTCATAATACCACTGGCAGCTTTGCCGGCTGTTTTAGCAACACCATAATAAAAATCTTTTAACATTATGATATCGCCTTTTTGTGGCACTGTTATAATATCATCAATATTATTCACAATAAGTGTATCTAAGTCTATATACAATATTATATCATTTATCTTAAATGGCATTTCGCTGCTGAACAACCAAAGTTTATTCCACCAAGTATCCAACTCTCTTGCATGAGGCAATCGATGTTTCTTTACGTCTATATGAATACCAGCAGCATTGTCAGTGAAACACCAAAATTCAAATGGTATTGTGGTATTTCTTTTTACTGCATAGTACAAACGATTAACATATTCGGCACCATACTTTTCTCCCCATTTGAGGCAAATAATTTTAATCAATGTTGCCTCCACATGTGTTCGTTGATAAAATCCATAGCCGCAATGCTTCCAATAGTAGGATTATAACTGCTGTTATTCCACTCAAGATGCATGCATTGATTGTCAAATCTGCCAGTTTTCTTTATTGTTTTGCTCACACTTTCGGGAAATAAGTCTAAATCAGCCAAAGCTTCTAGACTATAAAGAATTTCTTTTTCTGGGTTGTAGTTGTTTGCTTTGGTTACCCAGGCTCTTAGGTGGCTGCGGCTTTTCGTAAACTTCCTTCCTTTGGTTGTATACCCGCTTACTGCAAGTGTGTACATTAACATGGGTAAATTAAAAATATTGATATGCCCTGAGCTCATTTTAGTACCTATTTCTGGTACTGTGAGTAAAAGGTGCCCGCCAGGTTTAAGATAACTTCTCCATTTTATCAAAGCTCCAATTGGATCTCTAATGTGTTCTAGAGCATGATGGCTCCATACTGCGTCTAGGTCAGACAAATTACATTGATCTGGATGTTGCCAGGCTAATGCAAAATCAGGAAGTGAAGGTTTAACATAGTCAACGCAGACGACATCATGTCCTTTCTCAATAAGTGCTCGTGCTTGATATCCTGGTCCACTGCCAATGTCTGCTATTCTGTGAATACTGTGAGGAATCAGTTTAATAAATTCAAGACTGCTGTCGTACTGTATTTGATCATGTTGAGTTAAAAATTCCATTAATGTATTTCAACTCCTGTTTCTTGCAAAATTTCTTGAAGCTGGTCTTTTGTTTTTAATGTACACAGTGTGTTTAAATTATACATATTATCAGATGATTCAATATTAGATGTGTTGTATAAAATTTTATTTTTATCATCGATATGATAAAATGTATAGCCAATTGATTTTAAATTTTTTGTAATTTCATCGTTATGGTCATTATTTAGAATTTCAATAAAAATATCTGGTGTGTACTTTTTAAGAGTTTCCATAGCACCTTTTATAACAAGATGCTCTGCATTTTCTGCATCAATTTTAATTAATCCAACATTGATATCGTTGTTTTTTAAATGCGAGTCTAGAGTAACAGTTTCTATTGTTTTTTTGCCGTAAACTTCTCTTCCTACAGACTGCTTCTCTAGCAAGCTGGAAGCTGATACCAACACACTGTCGCCAGAAAATATATTGAGTTCAACTTTACCGTTGCTGTCACTAACTGCTTGTGGAAACACGTTTATTCTAGAAAACACATTTGCAACTTGATTGATTAATACCCTAGAGTAAACTCTATCCAACGGTTCAAATGCATGAACATGTGTTGCAGGATTAGCGGCTGCACTTACTAGAGAATATACACCAGTATATGCTCCAATATCAAGCACAAAAGAGCAGCTCTTACTTAATTGTTCCCATATTCGCAAACTTGCATCTTCATAAGCATTAGCACCATTCCAAAAATAATGCTTGGCAACAGCATCGTCATTGTTGCTAAACATTACAAAAGTGCATTCTCCTACTGTAACTTCAACAAAACCTTTGTAAGAGTAGATCTTACTTAAATCATGTATTTCTTTAGCCGATAGAATCTTTTCCAAATTTTGTTTTTTACGCAAAGCTTTTTTATTTTGTGATAAGAGATTTTCTAAATTCATTTTCTTTTAATGTCTTCTTCAATGCAATTTTCGCCATATTGTATTTCTATAATTCGAACTGGCTTATCTGTGGTATTGCTTAGTCTATGCCAGCTACTAACTGGTATATGCACATCTTCGTGTTTGTGTAAACGTCTTACTACTTCACCTTCCCAGGTATTTGGTTGATGCTCAACATGAGCAACACCTTCGCTTACCAGCCAAAACTCACTGCGTTGCTGGTGTTTTTGCATGCTTAAACTTTGTCCTGGATCAACTGCCAGTTCTTTTACTTTGATTCCTGGTTCTTCGTGAAGGACTCGGTAATATCCCCAAGCTCGTTCTGTTCGCGGTGCTTTCCATTCCTCAAGTATCCAACTACTGCTGTTAGCTTTGTCTGTGCCGCCAACACCAAATTCAAAAGAGAGATTTTCAGCAACAACTTCCATTTCAGGAATGTTGCCGTCATTTCTATCACCGCCGTTAGCAAATACAACTTCATCTTCTTCATAATTCCAACAACTGTCCTCAATAAAACGACGGCAACTACCATCTGCATCATAGTCGTCTTCAAACGCAACAACAGCATCTACCATGCTCAACGCACGGATAACTTCTGCTCGTTCTTCAACAGGCATGAAAGGTCTGCCTTTTTTGCGTGTGAGCCAAGCATCGCTGTTAACACCGACAATTAGTCGATCTCCTAGCGATTTTGCTTCTTCAAAATAACGGATATGTCCGCTGTGCAGTGGATCAAACCCACCAGTGACTAATATTATACGCATAGAATATTTATATATCGCACAGAGCCAGCAAAGATCTATCAATCCATTCTAAAATTAGATCTTGCTCTCGTAAGTAACCATTCTTAATGATGCTTTTCTCAGCAGATACCGGCAATAATCCTGTATCGCAAAGATTATATAAACTGGTAGTTTTAGGATCTCGCACTGGTTCATTGGAATTGTAAACCAAAGCAGTGATCCATCCAGTAACTGGATTGATTTTAAAATACCCTCCTCTACTCTCCCAACCAGCCATTGTAAGCATGTGTATCAACTGAACAACAGTCCAGTTATACATACAGTGACTTGTTTGATCGTAGAGTTTTTTCTTGCCAAACACCTGTATATTTTGTGGCACACTTATAATTAATGCACCTTGTTTTTCTACAACAGTTCTCCAGTTGCACAATGTTTGAAAAGGATTTACCAAATATTGTAAAACATTGTGGCACCAAACCACGTCGTACACATGATGTTTTTCAAAAGGTATTTCTATGTCGTGTTTTAAATAACGAGCATTGCTGTGTTGGTTTGCAGTGATACAAGAGTCGACTAATCCTACTCCGGTGCATCTTATGTTCAATGGCACCGGAGTTTCGTCGCGTGTGGTTAAACTACACCACCAATCCAATTCCTTGCTTTCTTTACCGCATCCAAAAACTGCAAGAGTTTTTATGCTTTCAAGAAAAGTATCATACTGTCTAATGTCAGAAAATAATAAATTACACTGTGAATCGCTTTGTTCTTGTGTGACTAACATTATACTTGAATGTCTTCCATACCTGCTGTGCGTAGTCGGACAATATGACCCATTTGCCATTGTTTAGTATCTAGTCCTTTCATGATACCTAACCAACGGTTTCGTAACAGTGCTACTTCGTTGATAATAGTTTCAAAGTCGATAACCTCGTCTTCTCCGTCTACGTACTTTTCGGCATCACGACTACTCAATGCTCTATTATAATTTTCAAGATATTTTTGAAAATGTTTTCTACGTATTTTACGCAATTGAATATTAAGATAGTTGAGTACCGCTTCAATCTCTTGTAGCTGATTAAAACGATGCTCGGTTATACCTGGTAAATCTTTTATGTTGCTTTCAACATAACCACTTACTCTGCACTCAGTTTTTGCGGATTCAAGTTCACGTTCATAGTGTCCTATGAAATCAGGAACTGCTGCTAGATTAGATACAACCCTTGTATACCACATTTAAGCATACTCGTCTTCGTCGTAATACTCGTCTTCTTCGTCGTCTTCTACCCCAAGGCATCGCAAGATGTCGTTATCGTCATCAAATGCTACGATAATTACATCCTCTTTTACTTCGTGGTCTTTTAATACAGTTACTACACTGTTTGCTGCTTCTTCACGTTCCACTTCTGGAACATAGTCTTTTAATACAGCATATACTTCTGCTACTAAGTCAATATCAATCATTAATGGTTTCCTCTGATTCAATCGTTTGAATTTCTTCTTGTTGATCAGAGTTACTTATCCTTTCGTTGTTAAAGTCTTTCATTACCATGTCAAGACAACCATCAGTGTTTGACTCCCAAGCCTTGCGGAATTGTTTGATTTCCTCTCCAGTACTGGTATTGTATCTCAAACGGTTACCGTCTTTTTCTAACAAACCTTTCTTCTCAGCCATGTCCACAAGTCCTGAATATGGATTCATACCAGTTTCGTAAGGAATCTTAACCTGCACACCTTCAAACGGTTTTGAATAGCGTGTTTTCATAACTTTACAACCTGCACGGATACCACGTACATCGCTGATCTTATTACCTGCTTCGTCTTCCTTGAGCTTCATTTTCTTCATAGCAACTACAATACTCGATGCATAGATAAAGCCTTGTCCGCCTGAGATTTTATCATCTGGATCAAACATGTCTTGGCTTGCGTATGTGTGGTTAGTACATACCATACCAACGTTGTAACTGCCAAACATGTTCACACAGTTACGTACCAGTGCTGTAAGTGCTTTAGGCTTACGACCTAGGTCACCTTTTAAATCACCCGAATCAAATTGATTGATATCAGTAGGAGTAAGCAACATACCCAAACTGTCAATAATAAACAGCACTTTAGGACGATCTTCAGCTTCTAACTTTTTGTAATCAGCCATAAATGTTGAAATTGTTTTAGCAACATCATCAATCATTGCCATGCTGAGTTTTAAAAGCTTGTCTTCACTGGTGTCTACACCTAGTGCTTGCAACCATTGTTCATCTAGTGCATTTTCACTGTCAACCATTACAACAAAGATGCCTTGCTCTTGGGCACTCTTAGCAATGTTGCCTGATACAAAGTAACTTTTACCTGCACCCGATTCGCCGGCAAACACTGTAACCTTGCCCAGTGGCACACCCTTGTGAAAATCACCTGAAATTAAATAGTTTAAAGCATAATTCCCTGTGCTGATCCAGTCTGTAGGATCATTGAACCCAATGCTGAGCCCGTCTATGCTTTTTGTAATGTCCTTGCGGAACTTGCTTACATCAAATGGTTTGGCCATGTTGCCTCCTAAGTTATTAGTGTTAGTGTAAATTATTAATTTGTTAAAGTCAATCTGTTTTTGGATTTAATCTTTCAATTAAATCATAATCTATGCTGTAGTAAGATTTTACCTTGTTTTTGAATTTTTTACTTTTGTTTAAAGCTTCGTGTATATATTCACTGAATGTTTTTTTAATTTCATATTCCTGTGTAGTATGTACTGTGTCAAAACTACTACAACAATTATACACAGTGTCTATACGTTGTAAAACGCTTGGACTGAATTCATAAGCATCAATGGTTTCAAATTTGAGTCCTTGTAAAAATACCGCTTGGGGGAGAGTGTGAGTATCAATAGAAATCTTTGGTACAACTACATGATTAAAAAGATCTACAAACGTATCTATTCTGGTAACACCTGCTCTGTGAAAATATTCCGCAGTACCTGATATCCAACGATCAATTGGATCTCTCAATATACAAATGTAGGTATCAAAAATTTGGTCGTTGAAATTGCCTATTTCCCATGATATATTAGATTTTACGGCACTACTTGCACACTTGGTTATATGCACAATACACGTATTGTCTTGAAATTGACATTGACCTGCCGCATGTCCCATAAGAGACCAGGTCATTTCAACAGTGTTTGCAAATTTTTGATTTAAAATCATCATAGGCCTAACTCACCTTTCCATTTATCTGTATTTGCACACAAAGTGGTTAACCATTGACTGTGTAATTTCTCTACGTAAAGTTTTCCATTGGTACTATAATTTAACCCTATTTCATGTGCAAAATCCATAAACTTGTGTATAAATCCTTTGTCTAGCATGTCCTTGAATTTAAATTTTTTAAAACTATCATCTTTTTGATATTCTACACCTGTTTTTAACCAGTCAACAACAACATAACTGTTTTTATAAAGTGCTTGTAATAAACAATAATCAGCAATGTCTTCGGGATCTATGTATATTTTAACCTGGTTATCATTTGGTTGAACAAACCCTTGATTTAAAACTGAATTGTCTGGATGAGTATACCATATTCTGTTTGATTGTAAAATTTTATGTTGACTGTTTCTGAAATGAATTGCTTTAGATTCAAAAGTTTTCCAATTTCTTTGATGATAGACTTTGCCTATTACACTGTTGTAACTTAGAAGCATAAATTTTTGTTCCGCTGTAGTGGGAATACCCAATCTTGGATGAGCAAAACAAACACTATCTTCAGCAAAGTTTAGACACCGGCTAAAAAAATTACCTCCTGCACCAGGAATAAATGTCACCCAGTAATAGGTTACCATAGATGTTTTACTTCCGTTGCCCAGTCTTGCATACAGTCTAATTCTACATGAAAGTTATCTGGCATTAGCCCGTTGTGCTTTACAGCATACTCAAAAGGTGTAAGATCAATATAGTTGTGCCAGTAGATTTGCTCGTATAATGGATGATCTTTTCTTAGATGTCCAAATTGTTTTTTATTCTTCTCATCAAAAACATCAGCAATAAAGCTGAATCGATAATCGATTTTGTAATTTTCTGCATAGCATTGTATCTTTAACAAAGATAATAACGTTTGAGTTTGCCAATGATAATTTGCATCAATTGCAAAGGTTTCCAAGGCCAATTGTTCCACACTGTGGCCTGTATTAAATAAACCGCGTGTTAAGGTTTCGTTTTTCTTTACTGCTGGTAACTCATTCCACTCCATGAAACTGGTTATATCAGGCCAATTTGGTCCTTTCATTTTGTTATAATTGTCAGTGGGAAAAGGTTTATTAGGCAAGTGTATGTATTGTGTTCCATGAACATTGGTTGTATACACCTCTTGTGATTTCACATGACTAGGCAATGTTAAATCCAAGCGATTTATCCCGGACCAAAGCACAAATATTTTTTCTGGTGTTTCTTGGTTAGTTTCTAAATATATGCTATCAGCAATATAACCATTGCCGGCTACAACACTGCCTAAGTTTTTGTGTTGTCCAAGTAATAATTGTGGCCAACTGGCTCCATATGTGTAACTACAACCACTAACTAAATTCATTGTGTTTTTCCGCACTGAGTAAACATTTTTTATGTGCGTCTCCACTTAGGAAGTGCTGAATATTGAATTCAATATTGTCTAATTCCATCAAGTAAAGATCGTGCCAATCTGCGTGTTTTAAATTTTTAAAAGGTAAAAGCATTTGTAATAATTTATGCAATCTAATCACAGGGTTGATTTCTTTGTCAAAGTCATAGTCAAATAATGTGTCATACAAACGATATCCGTACAGGTCTCGTATTGTAGAATGCCATAATGGCTGTGCATAAGCTACAAAGAGTCCGCGGGTTACAACACTGTAAACAAACTTTTCAGTGATAAAAGGCTGATAACTGTGACTCCAACTTTCGCTTACTAAATTCACAAAGCTCTGTGTAATAGTACTAGCCAGGGCTTGTATATTGCTTGCATGAGCAAATCTATCCTGGTGCCAAGTGTTCATCGAATAAACTTTTTGTGAAAACTTATTATCATGAGATACTAAAAATTTTCTATAAAATCGAGTTTGGTGTTCGTTGAGATAATCTTTTAAATGGCCATCGATGCTATCAGGAGTGTATGCAAAATTTTTAGTACAACTTTCATCATTCCATAATTCTAATGCATGCACAGCACTGGTTAGCATGCGTCGACCTACATGTCCACTTCCATTGAAACAGCATAAAAAATTCTTGTATTCAAGAGGTGGATGACGAGTATAGGTTTTGAGCCCTGCGTAAAGATATTCTTCGCCTAACTCTGGGTCCCATAATAGATCAAGATTTGTATAGTTTTTTTTAACCTGGGGTAAAAAAGGCATTGCCCAGCGTACCAAAGTACGAGGACCGGGCAGTGCCTGAAAATGATCTAACAGAGGATTCTGAAGATCTTGATTAAACCCATTGATATAGTCCCGTAGGACAATCAACCCAGGCCTAGGACCTGGGTGATTGAGATAATAGTCGTATTGGGCTACATCAATATCCCACATTGATCAACCGGTTTGGCGAGCTCGAATTTTCGCAAGAATATCTTGAGCGTTTTGTCCGCCGGAACTAGCTTCAGTTGCCACTGGTTCGCTTGCTGGTGTATCTGTGGTATCAAATGGCACGTCTGTAGCAACAGGAACATTTTCCTGTACTGGTGCCGGTGTTGGAACAGGTGTTGCATTAGACTCACTACGAGCAGGAGCCGCCATCCCGACGGGACGGAAATATTGTCCCCAGCGTTCCATGTCAAAGCTTTGTCCATCAACACTTGCTTCAAACATTTCTACCATAACCTTAAGCTCAACATCTGTTGGCTTTTTAGGCAGAAAATCATTAAGGTTATACAAACCATGTGTTTCAATGGCTGCACGTTCTTGATCAGTAAGTGCAGATTCTTTACGAGCCCATTTAGATGTGCTGTAATCTGCATAACCGCCTTTGGAAGTTTTAGTAATGCGGAAGTCCAATCCATTGTCGTAATCTGTTGGCAGTTCTTCCAAATCTGGATCCATTAATGCGGCTTTGATAATTTGAAAGATTTGCGGACCAATGATAAATCGGCGAATTGGATTCTCTGGTGTTTCGTCATCTGCGAGTGCATTTTCTCGAACAAATCCTTGAAACACATAACTGCGTTTTTTCCAATAACGCCGACCCATTTCTTCCAATGAGCTGTCTTTGAACCATGTACGAACTTCTTGTAAGATAGGACATGTTTCATTCCACATCTCAACACAAGGTACTTGCACCAGAGTGCTCTTACTATCCATTTCGCCTTTTACACCAGCGAATGGCAGTTTGATCATTGCACGTTCTGCCCAGAAGAATGTGTTTTGTGGATTTTCATCCGGAAGGAATCGCAGTGTAGTGTTAGTACCTTCTGCCATATTCCAATGTGGATAAATTGCGTTGTCGCCACCTGATGTGCGGGAACCGCCAGTGTTTTCTTGTGCTTGTAGACGAGCACGGATTTCTGCTAAAGATGCCATGATATTTTCCTCTTGTTGCCTTTGCTTTAGTTTTGCCTAATAATATGCCTGTGCATATACCGTTAAGTATACACAAAGATATTTAGCATGTCGAACAAAAAGGTTAAAATTTAAAGTAGTTTTTTAATGCTTTCCAACATTGGATCTCGCTCTGCACGTAGAGCAACTTTTCCAGTGTCTATATCATCTACTTCTTGGAGATCAAGATCAATACCAAGTTCTTTGAATCTTTGAATAATAGCACTGCTTGAGAATATATTTGCCTGAGGATTTTTTTCTCCTAATTTTGCAATCAAGTCAAACAATGTTTCATCATCAACGATATCTGCTAGTGTATTATTTGCTTCTAGCCCATCTACACCTGCAACCAAACCTTGATTTGCCAATTGAGCAATGGTATCGCGTTGCTGTTCTGTATCGGGAAGATTGTAGGTCTCTTCTGCAATCCAACTTTCAAACATCTTCAATGAGTCTTCAACAGGAATATAGTTGTTTTCAAAAGTTTCTATTCTTTCCATTACTTTAGTGTCAACTGTGGCTGGATGCCAGCTTTCGTGATACTTTGAATATCCTCTTTTGCTACTTAAACTTTTTAGGTTTCGTTTGATTTCACTTCTACGGTTTTTAGCATCTGTTACCAGGGTGATTACATCTTCATCGAGATTGCGATTATGCTTTCGAACAAAATGTGTAATGCTGTTCATTTCTTTGACCATATTATGTATGTGCTGACCAAATGCATCGTAGGGTGTACCACCTTCGCTGACATGTCTAACCATTGCTTTTGCAGCATTAAGATTTTTAAAAGGTAGTTTAAAACGTTCACCACTATTGGTTTCAACAAAAAGTTCTTCAACAAATCTGTATCTAGGATCAGTTTCTTCTAATTTTTTGCTATGACGTATTTTAAGTTTTGCACCATCAGCAGATTTATTGTAACTTACTCGTTTTCCTCCGTAGTAAGATTCAAATATGTTTTCGTTAACAGTGTTCATGACACGCATTCCGTGCTTGAGTTTTGTGAAATCCTTCAGACTAAAACGCATCATATTTCTACTAGCAAAGCTTTTTAGGTGGTGTAAGAAATC
>Ga0222719_10001207_pt1 | contig 25418 bp, 30 predicted proteins | sample C33_34DmetaG_FD_165039 | JGI IMG/M metagenome (GOLD analysis project Ga0222719, IMG submission 165039) | Estuarine water microbial communities from San Francisco Bay, California, United States - C33_34D | ecosystem: Environmental > Aquatic > Marine > Unclassified | place: USA: California...
TTCAGTTTCTATCGATAGTGGCGGTGGCTATTATTCTTCAATACCTACTGTACAATTCCCTGTAGGTACGCTTTCGGCACAAACTGCCGAAATTTATGCATTTGCGAACACACAAACAAATGAACTAGGATCCTTTTCAATTGATAATGCAGGAATATACTATGACCAATCGCCTGATGTAACTATTCAAGATCCTCCTGCATCAATTCAAGCAATAGCAACATCAACCAATACCGCTAATACTATTTCATTTAGTATGTCAAATAATGGCACAAATTATGAATCTGCAAACGCAACTATTGAATATGTAATTATTCAAGATGCTAATAATTATGTTGCTGAAGCCAGACATACTGATGAAAACATTTCATTGATAGGCACGGAATCTATTCCTTTATACGGTAACTCCGCTCCTATTGTTGGGCCTCAACCGTCTGATATATTTCAAACTGAAAGAGCAGTGTTAATTTTTAAAGTGCCTGACGGTTCTGACATGGTTGCAAATACTGATTATCCTTTTACAAATGGACTTGATTACAATTTTGGATTTAGAAAAGAAGATAATGGCGATATTTTACCATACCACGAAATTGATCCAACTAATCTTTCAACATATGATACCGAAGGCACAGTTTATGATTTAGGTGGCAGAGAAGTAGGCACCACATCATTAAATCAATATGCAGGACAATGGATTCACATTGGTATAGAACATAGGTTAAATACCAGTGGCACCAATTATTACTTTTTCTATATGTATTATGAAGATGCTCAAGGCACATATCAATTTCTCACACCACCGAGGTTTATTACAGTAAGAGGTATGCAATTTAATGTCCCAATATGGGCCGCCAATACAAATTCATTAGAAGTTACTGCTCCTCCGGGTTCTGCAATAGATTATGTAAACATGTTTAGATATAGATATGATAATGATGTTTTTGATGCAGGACTTACTGCCTTGTTTATGGACACAAATGATCCGTTTGAGGACGATTTACCTGGCCCAGTTGATGGAGTAACATATTATTATGCTGATTTTGAAAATGCTGCTACGACAACAAAAACTAAAACAGTTTCTGCAACAATCAATAATTTTTCAATATCTGGTATTCCGTCAATTACGGATACAAACATTTTAAATGTAAATTCAATTTCAATACCTGCCCCAACTCCTGCAAGAACTGCTTTTGCATTTGCAGGTATAGATCAAGGAAAAGTTATAAATGTAATTTTTCAAGACAGAGGGTTTGGGTATAATTTTAACGATTTCTTTGTCAACGGAGATAATAAAGGCGCTCCTGTTGCAGAGTTTACGATTGATGCGCCAACTGGACTAGCTTCTCAATTTAGAGCACAAGGTACAGCAAATGTTGTTAACGGTGAAGTTGTTGATGTAAACATAACATATGGCGGATTAGGATATGATGTAGGTAATCCACCTTCAATACTATTTGATCCACCCACATCAAGAACCGCAACTGCAAATGTTGTGATAGATTCTGCAACTAAAGAAGTATCTAAAATAAATATTATTGATGGAGGAACAGGATATAGAAACCCTGCATCAATAATAATATCACAACCTGATGAAGTTACAATTCCATATAATGATATTTCTTCAGATGACGACTGGGGTTATATTGTGCAAATAAGCGATGGTGAATAATGAGCAAAAAAGATGAAATAGGAAAATCTCTGAATCTACCACCTGTACAACAAGTTGAAGTTGTGCCTGTATCTGAGAAAAAATTAGAAAACAAAGATTCTGAAAAAGATTTTCAATATGCAAGAGAAAATTTCTATAACGTTATTGAAAAAGGTACCTATGCTTTAGAAGAAATGCTTGAAGTTGCAAAGGCTTCAGAGCATCCAAGAGCATATGAGGTTGTATCAACTATAATGAAAACTCTAGTTGATGCAAATAAAGATTTAGTTGCAATGTCAAATAAACAAACAGAATATCAACCTAAAGAGATGAAACCTGGTACTGTAAATAATAATTTGTTTGTCGGTTCAACTTCTGACTTACAAAAAGTATTGAAGGATTTAAGAAATGACAACGGTTGATAAAGGATATTTAGGTAACGCTAATCTTAAACGTAAAGGTACTGAACTTGGGTTTACACCTGATATGGTTCAAGAGTACATTAAATCATCAAAAGATCCTATTTATTTTTCAGAAAAGTATATTCAAATTGTACACGTTGATAGGGGATTGATTCCTATCAAACTGTATGATTATCAAAAAGAAATTGTTGAAAAGATTACAAACAATCGTAGAGTAACTGTTGTAACTTCTAGACAGGCAGGCAAAACAACAACTGCAGTTGCCGTTATTCTTCATTATATTTTATTTAACGAACATAAAACTGTTGCATTGCTTGCTAACAAAGGTGATGCCGCTCGAGAAATCTTAGATAGAATTAAAATTGCATATGAGGCATTGCCTAAATGGATGCAACAAGGTGTTATAGAGTGGAACAAAGGTTCTGTGGAGTTCGAAAATGGATGTAAGATTATTGCGGCAGCAACATCATCTTCCGCTATTCGTGGTAAATCAATATCTTTACTTTATATTGACGAAACGGCCTTTGTGGAAGGTTGGGATGAATTCTTTGCTTCTGTTTTTCCTACAATTTCATCAGGTGAAACAACAAAGATGTTATTTACATCTACACCTAATGGATTAAATCACTTTTATAAAACATGTGAAGGTGCTCGAGATGGGACAAACGGGTTTGAGTTTGTTGAAGTTTCTTGGGAACGTGTTCCTGGTAGAGATGATGAATGGAAAAAAGATACTTTAGCATCGATGGATTTTGATTCACAAAAGTTTGCACAAGAATTTGAGTGTGCGTTTTTAGGTTCATCTGGTACTCTCATCGAAGGGCACAAACTAAAATCTTTAGTTATCAAAGAACCAATTAAGCAAAGTCAAAATGTAAAAATGTATGAATTACCTGAACAAGGTAAAACTTACTGTATGACCGTAGACGTATCTAGAGGTAAAGGATTAGATTATTCTGCGTTTAGTGTATTTGATGTTACAAGTATGCCATACAAGCAAGTGTGTACATTTAGAGATAACACCGTTACCCCAATAGACTATGCAGAAATTATACATAGAATTACAAAAATATACAATGAAGCATATGTTCTTGTTGAAATTAATGATATTGGTCAACAAGTTTCTGATTTGCTTCATTTAGAGTATGAAGTTGAAGGGATATTGTTTACAGAAAGTGCCGGAAGATCAGGTAAAAGAATATCAGCAGGTTTTGGATCAAATGCTGATAAAGGTATTAGAACAACTAAATCTGTAAAAACAATAGGATGTAATATGATGAAAATGTTGATAGAGCAAGATCAATTAATCATTAGGGATTTTGATACGATTCAAGAATTATCTACATTTTCCAGAAGGGGGCAGTCGTATGAAGCGGAATCCGGATGCCATGATGATACTGTAATGTGTTGTGTTTTGTTTGGATGGCTTTCTGACCAAGCATTTTTTAAAGAACTGACTGACATTAATACAATGTACAAATTAAAACAAAGGCAAGACGACCTAGAAAGTCAGTTATTGCCTATAGGTTTTAACAATCTTGAAGATGATGAAGAGGAAATCATAATCGAGCATCCATGGCTAACTTATTTGAATTAGTGCTCGTAAATTGGTTTTTTATAAATAATACGATACAAATACTTTGAGAAAGTTAAAACTTATTATAATAAACAAGGAGAAATGAGATGGCTTTTCAACTAAGTCCAGGCATAAATGTAAGTGAAATTGATCTAACTACAGTTGTGCCTGCAGTAGCCACTACCGAAGGAGCCACCGTTGGTGTGTTTCGTTGGGGGCCTACAAATGAAAGAATTCTTGTCACATCACAAGTAGAACTAGCTAATAGATTCGGAAAACCTTATACGGAATACTCCAATACAGGTCTTGTTGACTGGACAAACCATGAGTCGTTTTTTACAGCGGCAAATTTTTTAGATTACAGTGATGCATTGTATGTAACTCGAGTAGTTTCTGACAATGCTGCTGCGTCAACATCCAATGCCGATGTTTTTGAAGCAAAATATGAAGGAAGTTTAGGCGATTCCCTATTTGTTTCGTATTCAGGCGCTAACGGATTCTATGATAAAGTTGGTACAGGAACAATCGAAATTGGACCTTCGGAATCTGAAGGAACTGTTACATGGCAGACAACTTCTAATGCAGCGGTGGAGATTGCAGCTTTCGAAGAATTAATTACTATTAATGATAAAGTTCTTGTAAATGACCAAGAATTAACAGTAACAGGAATTGTTGATCCGACTCAAACATCGGTTGCAAACACTAATCCTCAGCAGTATATATACACCGCCCAATTCCAATTCAAGGAAAAGTTTGTAACTGCTACAAACTTTAGCGGTGCATATCGTGTTAAATATGGGTATTATAACTCGTTTAATGTTACGCCAGCAGAAGGATTTTACAATATTATTGTAATTGATGAAGATGGAGCCATTACGGGAACCCCAGGTACACAGCTAGAGAAATTTGAAAATGTTTCAGTAACACAAGGTGCTAAAACATATGACGGTGCAACTAATTATTTACCTGAAGTTTTAGAAGCAAGATCATCTTGGATTAAAGCGGGTACAAATTGGAGAGCTGCACTAGTCACAGGTAGTGATGCAAATAAATCTAATTACTTATCGTTACAAGACGGAAATGATGGTGACGATGAAGAAGATATTACAATCGGTAAATTAGCGAATGGTTGGGATTTATATAAAAATTCCGAAGAAGTCGATGTGTCTTTGTTGATTACGGGTAGACCCCGAGGAACAGCGCTTGGCAATTACATTATTGACAATATTGCTGAAAAGAGAAAAGATTGTTTAGTATTCTTGTCACCTGAATATACAGACAATACAGCACAAGCCATTATTGATTATACATCGAGTCTATCACAAAGCACATATGCTGTTCTAGATAGCGGATATAAATATCAATACGACAAGTACAATGATGTATATCGTTGGGTTCCATTAAATGCAGATATTGCAGGAACTTGTGCAAGAACAGACGATGCCAGAGATCCATGGTTCTCTCCTGCAGGGTACAACAGAGGTAATTTGAAAAATGTTATCAAGTTATCTTTTAACCCTAATAAGGCTGAAAGAGACCGTATGTATAGAGAAGCAATCAACCCTGTTGTTATTGAGCAAGGTGTTGGTGCTGTCTTATTTGGCGATAAGACATATACGAAAACACCAACAGCATTTGATAGAATTAATGTTCGTAGATTGTTTATCGTTTTAGAAAAAGCTATCTCTGTTGCTGCAAGATCTACATTGTTTGAGTTCAACGATGAATTTACAAGATCACAGTTTGTGAACTTAATTGAACCATTCTTAAGAGACGTACAGGGCCGTAGAGGAATTTACGACTATAAGGTTGTGTGTGATGATTCAAACAATACAGGCGAAATTATTGACAGAAATGAATTTATCGGAGACATTTATGTTAAGCCTGCAAGGTCAATCAATTACATTCAACTCAACTTCGTAGCGGTCAGAAGTGGTGTTGATTTTACTGAGATCGTTAGATAAGGAGATATTTAAATGGCTTTTAATATAAATGAAATGAGAAGCCAGCTAACCGGAGGCGGTGCTAAAGGATCTCTATTTCAGGTTCAAATCACAAATCCAATTGATGGAGCCGGAGATCTCAAAGTACCGTTTATGGTTACAGCCTCTCAAATTCCACCTTCCGATTTAGGAACTATTGAAGTACCTTACTTTGGTAGAAGAATTAAATTAGCGGGTGACAGAAGATTTGGTCAATGGCAGGTTACTGTTATCAATGACGAAGACTTCTTAATTAGAAATGCAATGGAAGCTTGGAGCGCTGCTATTAATTCGCACCAGGGCAATATTCGTGGTACAGGAACTTCCAGTCCTTTATCATACAAATCACAAGCACAAGTTATTCAATATTCGAAAACAGGTGATATTTTAAGAACATACCAATTTAATGGTATTTTCCCACAGGCGATTGCTTCAATTCCTGTTGATTGGAATACAACCGATGATATTGAAAGATTTGATGTAACATTTGATTTTGATTGGTGGGAAGTAGTTGGCGGCACCACAGGCGATGGTGGCACAACTACCTAAGTATAACAGTGTAGGGGGAGGAAACTCCTCCTCTTACAACGGAGTTAATATATAATGGAATTATTCGGTTTCGAAATAAAACGCAAAGACGAAGAGAACAAAAATGTTAAATCTTTTGTCGAGCAAAATCCAGACGATGGTGCTGTTAGTTTAACCGCAACAGGCGGAGCTATCAGTAGTTATCTTGATCTTGAAGGAACAGCACGTTCCGAAGCAGATTTAATCCAAAGATATAGAGCTATGATGCAGCAACCTGAAGTTCAGGCTGCTGTTGATGACGTTGTTAACGAAGCAATTAATATCGACTCAGACGAAAAAGTTGTTGAGTGTAATGTTGATGACATACAATTATCTGACGGAATAAAAACAAAAATTAAAGCTGAGTTTGATGAAGTATTAAAGTTACTAGATTTTAGTAACGTGGGATATGATATTTTTCAAAAATGGTATGTTGATGGCAGATTAAACTATCACGTATTAATTGACGAAACACAACCTAAAAAAGGTATTCAAGAATTAAGATATATTGATCCACGTAAAATTAGAAAAGTACGTGAATATGGAAAAGAAAAAGTTGGTAATACAACAAATACTATGTATGCCAAAAAAATAAAGAATGAATATTATATTTTTAATGAAAAGGGATTTAATAATAAAGTAAATAATACTGCTGCAAATGGATATGAAGGTCCTTCTGCAACAGGATTAAAGATTGCAAAAGATTCTATTGTAAATTGTAATTCGGGTCTTTTGAATGAGCAAAATACTTTAGTACTATCTCATTTACATAAAGCATATAAACCTTTAAATCAATTGCGTATGATGGAAGACGCAGTTGTTATCTATCGTATTTCCCGAGCACCTGAGCGCAGAGTTTTTTATATTGATGTAGGTAACTTGCCTAAGATGAAGGCAGAACAATATCTACGTGATATGATGACAAAGCATAAAAATCGTGTTGTCTATGACGCAAACACAGGTGAAATCCGTGATGATAGAAAACATATGTCTATGACAGATGATTTTTGGTTGCCTCGTAGAGAAGGCGGTCGTGGAACTGAAATTACTTCTTTACCTGGTGGTGCAAACTTAGGTGAAATGGAAGATGTTATCTATTTCCAAAAGCGTTTGTATAAAGCACTTAATGTTCCCGTGTCAAGATTAGAATCTGATACAGGGTTTTCATTAGGCCGTGCATCAGAAATTTCTAGAGATGAGGTTAAGTTCAGCAAATTTATTCGTAGATTGCGTGCTAGATTCTCAATGTTGTTTGATAAAGTTTTAGAGAAGCAACTTATTCTAAAGGGAATTATTTCACCCGAAGATTGGAAAACTATTCAATATGGTATTCGGTATGACTTTATGACAGACAGCCATTTCCAAGAATTAAAAGAAGCTGAAGTTATTCAAAATAGATTACAACTGTTAAGAGATATAGACGACTATACTGGAAAATATTTTTCTACTAAATGGGTCCGTGCTAATATTCTTCAAATGACAGAATCTGATATGGATGCAATGGATAAAGAAATTCAAGCCGAAACACCTGAAGAGGACGAAGATCAACAAGATCAGGGCGGATTTCAGTAACCATAGGTATTAATTTTAATAAATAACCTTAATAATATAAATTTTAACAGGAGTATATACATGGACGCAATTAAAAATTTAATTAAGTCAGCCTCTGAAAAAAACGTTTCGGAGTTTGAATCAAATTTTTCTGATGCTATGGGACCAAAAATTGAAGATGCTTTATCTGCGAAGTATGATGCAATGTTTGGGACAGCAGAAGTAAAAGTTGAAGAAGATGCAGAAGAAGATGCAGAAATTGATGAAGAAACGATTAGTGAAGATACTCACCATGGTAGAGATTCTCATAATGATACAATCGGAGCCACCGGTTCTGTCAACAAGGCGTATGACCATGTTAAATCTGCTCTAACAAAGGCAAAAAGCGCTAATATGAAAATTAATCATACACATTATGGCGATGATGGAAAGCCAAAAACTACTGCATTAGGTGGCGGTAAAGCTCATGCTAAACCACATGTGACTGCATACACAGAAACAGGCAATACTAAAGATCATTTTGGATATACGGTTCACAAAGGTGCACCGAAAGTTAAAGGTGTAGGAGATTCACATAAAACTACACTCCCAAGCATGTTCAATGAGGATTAAGGTTAACAACTATGAGAACTTTTAAGCAATTTACAGAAACAGTCGAAAGACGTAACTCAGAAGATGAAAATAATTTTATCGATAAGCATGTAGTTGATAAGAGAAAACATCCTGTTGCAAAAGATGACCAATTTGTTGCCAAAACAAAGAAAGATCATTCTAAAGCCGCTTCATACAAAGATGGTGAAGATAAAGATGTTTATGAGTCCTTTAGTAGTTTCCTAAACGAAAGTATTGTTACTCAGCCATCACACACAAAGAAATTTGCAGGTGATGAGCATTATAAGCACGCCCATGGTGAACATGCAGATAAAGAAGCTAATCTTTCTGATAAAGAAGCAATGGATCATCATAGAGCATCGATGGGCCATGAAGATGCAGCAGCTCACCATCAAAGAATGGCTGGTAGAGCTACTTCCGGCAGATCTAGATCAGCTCATATGAATGCTGCCCAAGCACACGCAGAAGCAGCTAAGTACCATGACAATGCACACTATCATGGCGCAACTAACCATGATGTACATATGGCTCATCATATTGGCGATTATGCAAATGACCAAAGTAGATATGTTCAATCTAGAATAATTAAGAAAAAGAGAGCATAATTATGTTATTAAAAGAGGGTATTAACACAAAAGCGTTTGCAGCAGCAGAAAAAGAGCTTAAGTCTTACGCTGCAAAGAATGGAGGCATCGATAAAAAAGATTTTATGGATGTTGCCAAAATGCTCGGGCAAATTTCCCGTGTTAATATTCTTCAGGCGGGACAAGTCCTCGGTCAATTGAATAGAAAAGTACAAGGAATGGATACTGATCCAAGAGATAAAGTTTTTGAGATTTTGAAAAAACAAGGTCTTTACGAATCTGCAGAATCTGTTCAAGAAAAAATGACAGAAAAACAAATGAAGAAGCGTGAAGAGATTGTTAAGTCGATGAAAAAAAATCAAGACGACTTCGAAGATCGCTACGGTGACCGTGCAAAAGATGTTATGTATGCCACAGCAACTAAAATGGTAATGGACGAAGATATTGAGCGTAGAGCAGACGTTAAGATGGTAAAAGTTAGATTGCCAGACGGTACAATGGTTATGCGTAGACAAAGACCTGAAGTCAAAATTGGCGATACAAGAACAGAAAATTCTGTACGTACAGAAGAAAAAGATACTCATAAGACAAAAGATGGCCGTACAGCAAAAAAAGGTTTGTACTATTACATTAATAAGAAAAAGGAAGAAGGTCGTAAGGCAAATCCTCCTGGGCATGAAGATCGTCCAACACAAGATGATTTTAAAGCTGCTGAAAAAACGGCTAAAGAAGAAGTACAACAGTTTGATGAGCTCTCACCAGCTACTCATAAGAGCTATCAAGCAAAAGCATTTTCAAATGCTGCTTTAGGTATGGCTAAGAAAAGAATGGGTACTATGTCCTCTAAAGATGCTTATGATAATGAGAAGAAGAGATATAAAGGTATTGATACCTCAAAGCACCTGAATCGTATGCATCATGGCGTCCTCGGGGACGAAGTTATCCATGAAGGCGTAATTGATGATTTAAGAAATATCGTTAAAAGAAAATCTGCTATGGACGTAAAATTTTCGACAGGTAATAAAACTCGAGTCGATATGTTCACAGCATCAGCAATGGTTAAAGTCCATGATGCACTAAATGGCCAGAATCAAAAGAAGTTCGCAGACGCTATCAACAAGGATGAGCGTATGTTTATGAAAATGTTGGACTTCGCAATGAGCAAGGTCAAGTAAGGAGATAAAAATGTCATTACTAATTAAAGAATTGACAGAAGAAGTTAAGTATATCGCAGAAGATATTCTTGATGAAGAAGGCAATAAGCAAGGCCGTAACTATTTCATTGAAGGTATCATCATGCAGGGTGACATTAAAAACCGTAATGGACGTTGCTACCCAATGGAAACTCTCGCAAGAGAAACAAAAAGATATAACGAAACATATGTTAACAAAAAACGTGCATTTGGTGAATTAGGTCACCCATCTGGACCTACAATTAACCTAGACCGTGTATCGCATATGTTTACAGAATTAAAAGAGGACGGTTCCAATATCGTTGGTCGTGCAAAAATTATGGATACCCCTATGGGTAAAATCGTTAAAAATATTATCGATGAAGGCGGTCAGTTAGGTATTTCATCTCGTGGTATGGGTACGCTGAAGGCTTCAAAAGACGGAATCATGGAAGTTCAAGGTGACTTTATGCTTGCCACAGCAGGTGATATTGTTGCGGATCCTTCTGCACCTGATGCATTTGTTAAAGGTGTTATGGAAGGTGTTGAATGGATTTATGATATTGCTTCTGGAACATGGCAAGCTGCAAATGCATTTGACCAAATCGAAGAAGAGATTAAGGAAACGGCACGAATTTCTCAAAAGGATCTTGAAGCGAAAGCAAGCAGACTTTTTGAAAGATTTATTAATAGTATTGCAAAATCGTAAAAAATATAAATAATTAGATACAATTATCTGTATAATAAAGGAGAAAGTCAAATGAGTGATAACCTAGAAGTTCAAGACGTAGAGCTTGACGAAGTCAAAGCGACAGGTGAAAATTCAATGTCTGCAGATCCTGTAACACCAGCTGGCGGTGCTGTTAAAGCACGTAAAGGTGATGTTAAGAAAAAGGTTGATCCAACTGCTGACAATATTGAAGACACTGTCAAAACACCACAAGGTAAGAATGATACTGGCCTAAAAGAAGCTATTGATGGCTTATTTGAAGGTACAGAGCTTACTGAAGATTTTAAAACAAAAGCAGTCGCTGTTTTTGAAGCAGCCGTACATCAAAGGGTTATTGCAGAGAAAGCTCAATTAGAAGAGCAATTCGAAGCAGATCTTTCTGAGCAGGTTGAAAAAGCAGTTGATGATTTGGTCGAAAAAGTTGACACATATTTAGATTATGTTGTCGAGCAATGGATGGAAGCTAACGCAGTAGAAATCGAAAGTAACTTTAAAGTTGAAGTTGCGGAGTCTCTATTAGATGGCATTAAAGGTCTTGTTGCTGAGCACAACATTGAGCTTGACGAAACAGAAGCAGATCACATTTCTGACATTGAAACAAAGATGGAAGAAACTGCTACAAGATACAACGAAACAGTTGAAGAACTGATTGCTGTACGTGAAGCAAAAGAAGAATTAGAGCGCCAAATCGCTTTCAAGCAGATTTCTGAAGGGTTGACAGACACACAAGCTGAAAAATTAAAAGTCCTTTCAGAAGGTATTTCATTCGAAACATTGGGTGACTATACCACAAAGGTAGAAGCTATTAAGGAAAACTATTTTACAGAAGACACAGTTGTTGCAGAGTCGACTGATGAAACAGAATTCTTAGAAGAGTCTACTGAAGAGCAAACACAAGCTGGTCAAACTGAAATCGTAGATCCATCTGTTGATTACTACGCTAAAGCCCTTGGACGCTTTGTAAAATAAAGATTTTATAAATAATATTAGATAAAATCTCAAAAAGGAGAAATCAAATGAGAAACGAAGAACTACTTAAAAAATGGAAGCCAGTCCTCGAGCATGATGCTCTTCCTGGTATTAGTGATCCGCACAGAGCAGCTGTTACTGCAACTGTTCTTGAAAACACAGAAAACGCCTTACGTGAAGGCAGCTCGTATTCTCCTCAGTCATTGACTGAAGCAGAAATCGGTCCTGTTAATCACACAGGTGAAGTACAAAACTACGATCCGGTGTTAATTTCACTTGTTCGTAGAGCAATGCCTAACTTGATTGCATATGATATTGCAGGTGTCCAGCCAATGACTGGTCCTACAGGCCTTATCTTTGCAATGCGTTCTAACTATGTTGACAGCACAAACAACAGCATCAAAACAGAAGCTATGTTTGACGAAGCAGACACAGATTTCTCAGGTACTGGTGCACATGCTGGTACAACTGGATCTGGTGCAACTGCAAACACTGGTACAGGTATGGCAACATCAACTGCTGAGCAGTTGGGTTCGGACAACGGAAACGCTTTCCAAGAAATGTCATTCCAAATCGACAAAGTATCTGTTGAAGCGAAGTCAAGAGCGCTGAAAGCAGAATACACAACTGAACTTGCACAAGACTTGAAAGCTATTCATGGTCTTGACGCAGAAACAGAGTTAGCAAACATGCTATCTGCTGAACTGCTTGCAGAAATCAACCGTGAAGTTGTTCGTACTGTTTATAACTCTGCCGTACAGGGTTCTACAGGTACAGCATCGCAAGGTACATTCAACTTGGATGTTGATGCAAACGGTCGTTGGTCGGTTGAGAAGTTCAAGGGTCTGATGTTCCAGATCGAAAGAGAAGCAAATGCGATTGCAAAAGCAACACGTAGAGGGAAGGGTAACGTAATCCTTTGCTCGTCAGACGTTGCATCTGCATTGCAAATGGCTGGTGTGTTAGATTACACTCCTGCTCTTAACTCTAATAACCTTAACCCAGATGACACAGGCAACACATTCGTTGGTGTCCTTAACGGTCGCTTCCGTGTGTACATCGATCCATATGCTGGTTCGAACTACATGGTCATTGGTTACAAAGGTTCTAACGCCTTTGACGCTGGTCTGTTCTATTGCCCATACGTACCTCTCCAGATGGTCCGTGCTGTTGGTGAAAACAGCTTCCAGTCTAAGCTCGGCTTTAAGACTCGTTACGGCATGGTTGCAAATCCATTCGCTCGTGGCAAGTTAACAGCTGCTGCAACAGGCGCAATCGCTGATGGCACAAACGTCTACTACAGACGTACAATCGTCAGCAACCTTCTTTAATAATAAGAAGCTGGGTTAACCAGACAAAACTTAAGGGGGCTTTCGAGCCCCCTTTTTTTGTGCATATAAATACTATTATAAAACATATTGAGGTATTCAATGCTAGGTCAAAACTTTTTATCACCAGTAGAGTTTCAGTTTACGATTGAACGTATGCCTACGGTTCAATATTACATTCAATCGATTAATATTCCTGCTATCTCATCGGGTTATACAGAACAACAAACTCCATTTAAAAATACGTACAGACACGGTGACAAACTTACGTATGATGATTTGTATATGACAGTTGCTGTTGATGAAAATATGAGTTCATATCTCGAAACTTGGGGTTGGTTAAAAGCTTTAACAAAACCTGAAGAATTTGAACAATATGCAAATTTGTTAGATGGTGATGGTTTATATTCTGATGCAACTTTGCACGTATTGAATAGTTCAAAAAATCCAAATATTAAAATTCAATTTGCCGACTTGTTTCCTATAACTGTAGGTGCAATAAATTTAACAACTACATCAAGTGATGTTCCTGTTCCAACTGTTGACCTCACATTCAAATATAATAAATATTCTATAGAAGTCGCTGACACAAGAATTCAAGCATAGTTGACATTTTGACTAAACTGTGTTATTGTATATAAGATAATCTTTGCAATGAGGAAATCTATGAAACTAGATGAAATATATGAATTGTGGTCAAAAGATTGTGAAATAGATCAAACAAATATTTCCAACGAATCTGCCAATATCCCTAAACTTCATAACAAATACTATGCATACTACATGCAAGAAGGTATGAAGTTACGAAAAATGAAGTTCGACTTAAAACAACTCAACAAACTTAAAATGGAGTATTATAAGGGTGAGTTGTCTATGGAAGAATTAAATGAATATGGATGGGAACCACAACCTTTAAAAATTCTACGAACTGATGTTCCTCAGTATATAGAAGCTGACCGAGATATTATCGATTTAAGTCTAAAAATCGGTATGCAAGAAGAAAAGGTTGATTATCTAGAAAGTATCATCAGACAAATAAACAATCGTGGGTTTCAACTTAAAACAATTGTTGATTGGGAAAGATTTAGAACTGGAGCTTAATTATGAAAAAAATATATTATACATGGCAAGATATAGAAGACGCATGTGTAAACATTGCATTAAAAATGTACAAAGATAAATGGATGCCTGATTACATTGTAGGTATCACTCGAGGCGGGAATGTTCCTGCTACCATTCTTAGTAATATGTTAGGTGTACGTGGCGAAGCACTAAAAGTAAGCCTGCGTGATAACCAAGGCATTCAATGCGAATCAAACACTTGGATGAGCGAAGATGCTTTTGGATATAATAACCAAGAAGAAACGGGTATTACAGGTGCAAGGTGGGATATATCATTAAGAAAAAATATTCTTATCGTTGATGATATTAATGATTCAGGCGATACATTTAATTGGATTAAGCAAGATTGGGAGTCAAGTTGCTTACCCTATGAGCGTGGTGCATGGGATAGTGTGTGGCACAAAAATGTAAAGTTTGCTGTGATTACAGAAAATATTAGTTCGAAATTTGAATCCGATTATTATGCAGATGAATGTAATAAATTAGAAGAAATGATATGGCAAGTATACCCGTGGGAAAAGGTAGGTAATTATGACGTATAACTTAAAAATTAAAATATATCAAGATTCAGAATTTGAATTTTTGCTAGATGAAAATCAAAAGCCTATGGTATTTAATACTGCCGAAGAAGCTACACAGGAAGGTAAAGAAATAGATTTACCCTTTCAAGTTGTTGAACATGATAGAAAAAATTCAGATTGAAAAGGTAAATGAACTTTATGTAAGAGTACATGCGGATCCTTCTACTAAAATGGAATTATCCGAATATTTTACATTTGAGGTTCCTGGCGCAAAATTTATGCCTGCATATAAAAATAAAGTGTGGGATGGAAAGATTCGCCTATTCAATGCAATGACGGGAAAAGTGTATGCAGGCCTTTCTCCATATATACATTCATTTGCTAAGTCACGCAAATATGATATAGAACTTATAAACGATGTTTATGATGTACAAACCATAAATAATGATGCAGGGTATCAATTAGCAAAAGAATTTGATTCCGCATTTGAACCAAGAAATTACCAAAATGACGCTGTAGTACACGCACTTACCTACAATAGATCACTATTGTTATCACCTACAGCGTCCGGTAAGTCATTTATTATCTATCTTTTAACTAGATTCCATTTACAAGAAAACAGAAAAACATTAATAATTGTCCCAACAACTTCTCTAGTTGACCAAATGAGTTCTGATTTTCTTGAATACAATAAAAATAGACCTCTTAACATTCATAAGATTCGTGGAGGTGTTGATAAAAATACAGATGCAGATATTGTTATAAGTACCTGGCAATCAATCTATAAATTAGACAAATATTGGTTTGATAAGTTTGACGTTATTATAGGCGATGAGGCACATTTATTTAAAGCAAAATCTTTAACAAAGATAATGGAGAAAACTCCAAATGCTAAATACAGATATGGGTTTACGGGTACTTTAGATGGTACCGATACACATAAATTAGTCTTAGAAGGATTATTTGGAAAAGTATATGAAGTCACCAAGACGGCGACACTTATCGAAGAGAAGACGCTTGCGGAGTTCAATATCAAGGCAATTGTTTTGGGTTACTCGCAAGAAACAAGAAAAACAAACAAAGGACTCGATTACCAATCAGAAATAGATTGGATTGTGACAAATCCTGCAAGAAATAAATTTATTAAAAATCTTGCACATTCATTGCCGGGCAATACGTTAATATTGTTTCAATTTGTTGAAAAGCATGGTAAGGTCTTACATCCTTTGCTTGACTCAGAAAATCATACTATTCATTTTGTGCATGGTGGAGTTTCAGCTGACGATAGAGAGGAAATTAGACATTCAGTTGAACAGTCCCACAACAACATAATTCTTGCCTCATATGGCACATTTTCAACAGGTATAAATATTAAGAGACTAGATAATATTATATTTGCATCACCATCTAAATCAAAAATCCGTAACCTTCAGTCTATCGGTCGTGTATTGAGAAAGGGAAACGGGAAAACACAAGCAACACTATATGATGTAGTAGATGATTTACAATGGAAATCACAACAGAATTTTGCTGTCAAACATTTTATGGAAAGAGTAGATATCTATACTGAAGAAGGATTTGACTTCAAAATTTATAACGTAGATATAAAGGAATAGTCCTATGGATTACGTAAATTTTAAATTAAGAACTGGTGAAGATATTGTTGCAGTAAAGACATACGAAACAGATGATTTTATTATTATTCAGAATCCTATAGAAATAACTGTAGATCCCAGATTCGGTTATTTCGCAAAATCATGGATGATGTTGTCGGATGAAAATGAAATGAAATTGCATAAATGTGATGCTCATTGGGTCACTAAACCTAGTGAAAAAGCAATACGCCACTATAATGAGTTTTGTAATGAAATTAAAAATTCACCACACGAAGAAGAGAGTGATGACAACGGCATCGAATGGGATACGGTTGAGGAGATGAACAACGATATTGAAGATATGTTTGCATCGATGATAGATTCAAAATCATCAACAAAACATTAATTAAGTATTTTCCTTAAGCGCTAACGCTATTATATCGTCAACTCTAGCCTTTGTCAACCAGTTTTTTCAGTTGACAAAAACAATTTTTAATGTTATATTATATGAATTAATATGAGGATACTTAAATGCCACCTAAATCAAGAAATTACGTAAACAACCCAGAATTTTTGCAAGCATTAGTCAACTACAAAAATTTATGTAGTGAGGCTGATGAAGCGGGAGATGACCACCCTCCCATTCCTAATTACATAGGTCAATGTGTTTTTCAAATTGCTACACGTCTAGCCTCTAAACCTAACTTTTCTGGATACTCTTATAAAGATGAAATGATATCAGATGGACTAGAAAATGCTATTCAAGCATTAGGTAACTTTGATCCAGAGAAATCTTCAAACCCATTTGCTTATTTTACACAAATAATTTGGTATGCTTTTTTACGCAGGATTGATAAAGAGAAAAAGCAATTATACATTAGACATAAAGTTATTGAAAATTCTGTTATCAATGGAACTGCGGTTGAAAAAGATGATAGAACAAGCGAAGGTGAACCTAATTACATTGACTTAAATAATGAGTATATGAACGATTTTGTGAAAACGTATGAAAATAAACTTGCTGAAAAGAAGGCAAAGGAAAATGAAAAGAAGGTCGGTCTTGAAAAATTTATGGACGAAGAAGATACAAAAAGCGAGTAAGTTAGTTTTTTTATTTTTTCTGATTAAGGGAATTTTATGGTTGACAATACCATTCCTTTTGTATTATTATGAGGTTATACAATAATGTGGGTATTACTATTTTTGACTTTGACTGTTGATGGTCCAACGGTCGAAGTTGTGTCAACAAGCGAATCTATGGCTCAATGCTTTGAGGATAGAGAACTTTGGAAAATGGAAGTATATGCTATGATGGATAAGCCTTATAGTGAACACTTCCCACCTAATACACAGGCAGTATGTGTTCGTAAGGATTTTTAATGAAAATAGCGATTGTGAACGATACCCATTGGGGTGTACGGAATGACAATAAGGCACTTGCCGACTACCAAAAACAATTCTGGGAAGAGATCTTCTTTCCTTATCTCAAAGAAAACAACATCAAAACTATCTTTCACTTAGGTGATGTTGTTGACCGCAGAAAGTATATCAACTTTGTAACCGCAAAGCGACTCGAAGATGAGTTCATTCGACCTTGTGTTGATAATGATATTGATTTGTATATGGTCGCTGGTAACCATGATACATTCTTTAAGAATACAAACGAAGTTAATGCATTAAGACAACTATATGGGTCCTCCTCGTACAGTAACATGCATCTGTATTGGGATGAACCTGTTGAGTTAAATATCGATGGATGTGATATAATGCTTTCACCATGGATTTGTCCGGAAAACTATGACAAGTCAATGGAAGCGTTTAAAAATACAAAAGCTCAAATCCTTATGGGTCATTTTGAAATTACAGGTTTTGAGATGGATAAAGGTCATATTTGTTCTAACGGTATGGACAAAAATATATTTAGTAAATTTGATGCAGTTTATTCTGGGCACTTCCATCAACCTTCATCTCACGGCAATATCACATATCTAGGTGCTCAGTTTGAAATGACTTGGGCAGATTATGACCAAAAGCGTGGGTTTTCTGTATTTGATACACAAACCCGTGAAATGGAATATATCCAAAATCCTTTACACATTTTCCATAAAGTTTGGTATGATGATACAGAAATGACTATTGAAGATGTTGCTAATCTGGACACCTCTCAATTAACTAATACTTACATTAAGGTTATTGTTTCGAACAAAGACAATCCTTATATATTTGATTTGTTCCTTGATAGGTTGACACAATCGGGTGCAACAGACATTAAGGTCGTTGATGACCATATGAATATGGATATTATTGATGAAGAAGAATTGGTTGATGAAGCACAAGATACAATGACTATTCTAAAAAACTATATTGAACAATTAGAAGTTAAAGCGGATAAGAAAAAAGTTGAAACATTTGTTTCTGAGTTATATCAGGAGGCTATAAACCTGTGATACACTTTCAATATGTTAAGTATAAGAACATTCTTTCAACAGGAAATGTTTTTACACAAATTGACTTAGATAAGAATAAATCTACACTTATTGTAGGTGAAAATGGTGCGGGTAAATCAACTATGCTTGATGCTATTTGTTTTGCTCTTTATGGTAAGCCATTTAGAAAAGTTAATAAACCACAATTAATGAACTCAATCAACAATAAAGAATTACATGTTGAAGTTGCATTTAAGACGGGTGGGAAAGCATATGTTATTAAGCGAGGTATCAAACCTGACCTGTTTGAAGTTTGGCGAAATAATGAATTAATTAATCAAGATGCAGCAGCCCGTGATTATCAAACTTATCTTGAGGAACATATTCTTAAGATGAATTTAAAATCATTCGGACAGGTTGTTGTGTTAGGATCTAGTACGTTTGTTCCTTTTATGCAACTCCCTGCTCAGCAGCGGAGAGATATTATTGAGGATCTTCTTGACATTCAAATTTTTTCAACTATGAATGTATTGCTAAAAGATCACGCTTCAAATAACAAAACACTAATCAACGATATAAAACACGATATAGATATGCTTGAGCATAAAATAGAATCTGCAAAAGAGCATAATGAATCTATTAAAAAAATAAAAGAAGTTGAAGTATCGAAGCTGAAAACAAAACTTAAAGAGCAGATTGCGTACATCGAAGATGAACAATCCAAAATTGATGAGTTGATGCAATCTGTAACAGCTCTTACAAATTCAATAGCGGACAAACAATCAGTAAAAGATAAAATTCAAGACATAAAGGACGCTGACCGTGAACTTTCTAACCGACTTAAATCTTTACAAAAGGATATTGCCTTCTACACCGACCACGACAACTGTCCAACCTGTAAGCAAGGCATCGAACACGAATTTAAATCACAAACAATCGAAGAATCAACAACAAAGTCAGCTGAAATCGAAACAGAAAGAAAAGAGCTCAAAGATAGACAAGTGGGCTTAGAAACTCGTGTAGGAGAAATTGATGAAGTTGAACTGAAAATTTCATCAACAAACTTAGAGATGTCTGAACACAATGCAAACTATAAACTTGCTATGAAAACGTGTAAAGGTATTAAGAAAGAGTTAGAACAGGCAGAAAAAGAAGTCGAAGAAATTGATAATACTAAGATTCAAGAATTGTCACTTGAGTTATTAACTAGACATGATGAGCAAACTATTGCCTTTGAGCAGAAAGAAATTATAACCGTTGCCGCAAACATCTTAAAGGATGGCGGCATCAAAACACGTATTATTAAGCAGTATATTCCTGTTATGAATAAATTGATTAATAAGTATCTTGCATCGATGGATTTCTTTGTTGATTTTCAACTTGATGAAAATTTTGGGGAGACAATCAAGTCAAGGTTCCGTGATACGTTTTCTTATGCATCGTTTTCAGAAGGTGAAAAATTACGTATCGACCTATCCTTATTGTTTACTTGGCGTGCAGTTGCTAAGTTAAGAAATTCTGTATCAACTAATTTGTTGATTATGGATGAAATTATGGATAGCTCTTTGGACAACGCAGGAACAGAAGAATTCTTAAAGATTATTAATGAAATTACAAGTGATTCTAATGTGTTCATTATCAGTCATAAGGGTGACCAACTGTTTGACAAATTTGATAATGTCATTAGATTTGAAAAAGTTAAAAACTTCTCAAGGATAGCAACATGACAAATGAAGATAGAATTAGTTTTTTGCAAGAAAAGCATGCACACCTAGACGATGTTATTCATGTATTAGAAGCAGAAAATGCTCCGGATGAAATCGTCACTCAAAGAAAAAAAGAAAAGTTGCATATCAAGGATGAGATTGAAAAATTGAAAAAAGAGCTATGAGTAAGAAATTTATTTTTGATGTTGATGGTACGTTAACACCCAGCAGAAAACCAATGGACCTAGAATTTAAAGAGTGGTTCAATCAATTTCAACTGTACTATGATACTTATTTGGTTACAGGTTCTGATAAAGCTAAGACAGTAGAGCAACTAGGTGAGGATACTTATAATCTATTCAACACCTGTTACCAATGTCAAGGTAATGATGTTTGGATTGGCGAACAAAATATAAGAACAAGTGAAATTGAAATTCCAGAACAAATGCAAATTATATTTGATGAGTTTTTAAAAGATTCACAGTTTAAAATAAGGACAGGAAATCATATTGAAATTAGGCCAGGGTTAGTTAATTTTTCAATTGTGGGCCGTAATGCTAATCTAGAAGAAAGGTATAGATATATTAAGTGGGATGAAAGGACAAATGAAAGAGATTTAATAGCAAAAATGATATGTGAGGCACTCCCTATGTGGGATGTTAAGATTGCAGGTGAAACGGGAATTGATATAGTTCCTTATGGAAAAGATAAAAGTCAAATTTTAAAAGACTTTACACTAGAAGATAAAATTGTTTTCTTTGGAGATGATACACAACCTGGCGGAAATGACTACGAAATCGCAACATCTGTTATTGCAAGAGGAGATATTTCAGTACCAGTTGATGATTGGAAAGAAACATGGGAAATGTTAAAAATTTTAAACTAGAGGGTATAGTATTATGAAAGTAGGTTTTACGGCATCTGCTTTTGACTTGTTACATTCTGGTCATGTAGCAATGTTACGTGAAGCAAAGTCACAATGTGACTATTTGATTTGTGGTTTACAAATTGACCCATCAATTGATAGATCCGAGAAGAATAAACCTGTTCAATCAATTGTTGAAAGATACGTCCAACTAACAGGAGTTAAGTATGTAGATGAAATTATTCCATATTTAACTGAAAAAGATTTGCTAGACATCTTGACATTACACAAAATTGATGTTAGAATACTAGGTAATGAATATAAAGATCAAAACTTTACGGGCAGAGAGGTGTGCGAAAGTTTAGGTATAGATCTGTATTTCAATTCAAGAAATCACAGATTTTCAACAAGCGATTTGAGAGCTAGAATCTCAAATGTATAAATAATGGTACGGTGCCCTTCCACCGTCAACTAACTAGGAGATAGATATGGCATTTTATTCGACAAAAACATACGGTAACGACCGTGGTCTTTCTTGCTGCTTCAGACAGTGGCGTTCCACACATTCTCATTGCTCACTTCTTCACGGGTATTCACTCGGATTCAAATTGATATTTGAATGTGATACTCTAGACGAAAGAAATTGGGTAATGGATTTTGGCGGATTGAAAGAATTTAAAAATTGGTTAGAGGACAACTTTGACCATACTCTTGTTATAGCACAAGATGATCCGAAGCGTGAATACCTTATGACTTTAGGACCACAAACAGGTCTTGCAAAAGTTAAGGTTCTTCCTGCCGTTGGTGCAGAACGATTTGCAGAATTAGCATTTAATAAAATGCAAAGTATTATTGATGAGCAAGTCGCAAACGGTACAGCACTTAATCCAACTGTAAGAGTTTTAAGCGTTGAATGTTTTGAACATGGCGCAAACTCAGCAATTTACCAGAGAGATTAAAATGGAAAAAGAATACGCTTATTCAGAAATCTTTTACTCTATGCAAGGTGAAGGCAAATACACAGGCGAACCAACTGCATGGTTGCGATTCTTCTTGTGCAATCTACAATGTGATGGGTTTGGTCAAAAAGATCCTACGAAACCAGAAACATACGAACTCCCTTATCAAGATATTGTTGCGACAGATTACGACCGTATTGAAGACCTTCCTGTCTTTGCATATGGTTGTGACTCATCGTATTCGTGGTCAAAGAAGTTCAAACATCTTCAGCATAAATCAACACCTGCCGTTATTGCTGAACGAATCTTAGATACTATTCCTAATCGCAGATTTGACAACAATATCCATATGTGCTTTACTGGTGGTGAACCTTTGATGAAACATGCTCAAGAAGCATCTGTTGGTGTTATGCAACACTTTACAGATATAGGGCAAATGGTTCCTTCTGTAACATATGAAACAAACGGAACACAACCTTTGACAGAGCAGTTCCTTGCATATTGGGAAGATGATCCGTACACTGAACTATTCTTTTCTATTAGTCCTAAGTTATGGACGGTTGCTGGTGAGCGTAGAGAAAGGGCAATTAAGCCAGGTGTAGTGGCAGAATACTCTAATCTATGCCCAGAGTCGGGTCAACTTAAGTTTGTGTGTAATGGCACAGATGATGCTTGGAAAGAAATTGAAGAAGTGGTTGACATGTACCGGTCAGTTGGTGTAGAATACCCTGTATGGATAATGCCAATTGGTGGTACCATTGAAGGTCAAAAAGGCGAGATTGACGGACACCCACCTGCACATGTTATTGCAGATGAAGCATTGGCAAGAGGATACAGAGTAGCTGCTCGAGTGCATGCTTATCTCTGGGAAAACATTATTGGTAAGTAACATGATAAACACGATTTTTGAACAAGAGTATGAATCTTACCATGATTATATGATGCGTAGAATGCGTGAGGAAGATAGGAAAACTATGGCTAAATCAGATCAAATCAAAGCGAAGCTAAATGATGCAAATATTCGCTATTGGGCAGGAGATAACATCTCTGAAGTTTTGCAAGAAGGTGATAAAGAGGCATTGATTGACGAAGTTGCTGAGAAGTTTGAAGCAGTTTTAGATTCATTAATCATTGACCGTTTTACAGATCCTAATTCGATGGATACAGGCAGACGACTTGCTAAGATGTATATCAATGAGATTATGTCTGGTCGATACGATCCAATCCCAAAAGCGACTGCATTTCCGAATGATAGAGAAGATCGTTACGAAGGTATGTTGGTAGTTCGTTCTGAACTCAAATCAGTATGTTCTCATCATCATCAACCTGTAACAGGTGTTGCATATATCGGTATCATTCCTAACGGTAAAGTCATTGGTTTATCTAAATATACAAGGATTGCCCAATGGTGCGCTCGTAGAGGTACATTGCAAGAAGAATTGTGTAATGACATTGCCCGTGAGATTCGTAATGCAACAGGTGCAGAAGATGTGGGTGTTTATATTCAAGCAACTCATGGTTGTTGTGAGAATCGTGGTATCTCAGCACACAGTTCGTTGACACAAACAACTGTATTGTCTGGGCGATTCCATGATGCAGATGTCAAGAAAGAATTCTTTGACAATATCAAACTACAGCAGGAGTTTGCACCACGATGATAATATCTGGGTGGATACTCCTAATCTGTTTAGGTGTTATTTGGTTTATGGTAAAAGGTGATAATAATGAGTGATTATATTGCAGTGCGTATGGCACAAGTATTTCTTTTGGTTGCCCTAGGTATGGGTATTGTTGGATTTGTACAGGATTTTGTATTATGACATTTTCAGAAGTATATTTTCACATAGTAGTTATATCTATGTGTACAGCATTTTTAGCGGGAGTGATTTTAAAATGAGTGAAAAATATGAATGGCCTAGGATTCACAAGGCAGAAGAAAACATTGAGTCACAAGTAACTGATTGGGTATACGACCATGTTATGGAGTGGTTTGGCGTTGATGACATTGTAGAATTGACAACAGAGCAAATCCAGCAAGTCGAAGCATTCCGTGATGAATTGAATGAATATTCACCTATGCAATGGGGCTTTTCAAATTTAATTAACAACTGGGAAAACGAAACATGGGAAGAAAAGCAAGAGAACGTAGAGTAAAATACGTTAATAAACAAGTCAAAAAAATTATGTTTATCGAACATCTTGACGAATCTGTTTATGGTAAAAATCAGCCATATCTTATGAAGCAATATGATTATAAAGGCAATGAAGCGGATTTGCCGGATCATCAAGAGATTAGAATGAGTCAAGAAGAATATGATAAAATGAAAACTATACTTACGGAAAATGGGTGGGTAATTGAAAATGAGTAACCAACGTGCAGGTAACTGGAAACCAGCTGCTATGAGTGACGGTGACCGTATGAGTATCCGTGAAGTTATTGGGTTTGCGAAATCAGCTCAAGAAATGTTAGAATTGAAGGGTGAGGATGATGCGGCCTTTTATTTTGAGCAAGTTGCAGATTGGTTGCAAACTAATCCTCATAAAGGTTTGCGTGACGCAGGAACAGTATTAGGATTGTAATGTTAAAATTAGAATATGTTGTAAGTGCAGTTGGGATGGCAGGTCCTTTAAATTCTCATCTATTGAAGTCACCTCACTTTCATACAGATGTAGTTCCTGCTATCACAGGTGCAACGGATCTATTAAAGCAATCGGTTAAAGCATCGTGTAAACACACAGATCCTACGGTTGCTATGTTGTTTAATGCTTACACAGAAAAGAAGTTCATAGATCATATTAAGGACTATGAACGACTTCATATGGATGGTATTTATGCAGACTCTGGTGGATTGCAGATGGTAACAACTGGTAAGGCAGTAACATCACAAATTAAAGATGATATTTACGATGTTCAGACCTTCTCAGATTATGCTATGTGCTTTGATGATATTCCGCTGGAGTCTGTATCCTTAGTTCGTACTCGAAATGAGCGTTCTAATGTTGGCAATAAAGTATTCAATCAAGATAGATTCGAAGAAACTGCAAGAGCAACGGGCGAGAATATCAAGCGTCAGATTGAATAT
>Ga0222719_10001214_pt1 | contig 25366 bp, 13 predicted proteins | sample C33_34DmetaG_FD_165039 | JGI IMG/M metagenome (GOLD analysis project Ga0222719, IMG submission 165039) | Estuarine water microbial communities from San Francisco Bay, California, United States - C33_34D | ecosystem: Environmental > Aquatic > Marine > Unclassified | place: USA: California...
CTCATCGCCAGTGGTATATTCTACACGTTCCATGTCTCGACCCAGCACGTCAGGAACACGATTGTAAAGTTTTACATGATCATTGTACCAGTTACTGCTGAAAATAGGTCCACAACTGCGACAACGGAAGTTACATAAATTGCTAAAGCGCACGTCCCAATATCTTAGTTTAAACTCAGGATGACTTCCATCAACTCCAGTTTGATCTACTTCGCCGATTAAATGCCCGTAGTTTCTGTTGGCATCGTTACGCATACTGAATGCACCATTGCGCTCATTCTCATAGCACTTGGTGCATTCTTTGCAGGGCTGATCATTTAGCATGTTGACACGCATTTGTTTATACGCATCCTGATTCCAAACTTCCTGCATAGTGTGTTTACGTAAGTCTCCTACAGGGTGCCAATATTCACTTAGACAGCAAGGGTATGTCCTACCGTCTGGAAAAGCGTGCATGTGTACCCAAGGCAACATACAAAATGTTTCACTTTCAGTTAAACGCTTAAGTTGTTGCTCGGTTAAGTCTTGCTCATCAATAAAATAAGGTTTACGAGCGTGATAGTCGTAATTTTTATAAAAACTTTTTACTGTTCGTTCTTCACTCATAAACTTTCGTACCATGTTTTCAACGTAGGAAATGCGGTGATTAAGTTTTTGTTTCTACGCACATCATACTGACTATAGAACTGTTTAAAGTCGTTGTGTAGTTTGGGCATTTCAAACGCTTCGCGATGTGGAGTCTTTACTACGTCTAAATAGTCTATCAGTCGTTGCACATGATTACGTTCATGCTCATGCATAAAAGTATGATACTGATAGATCGTTAACCAACGTTCTAACTGTTCTTTGTACTGCATTCTTAGTTCGTCGGGTAAAACCAATGCGCTTTGAAAACTAGGAAAGCGTAAGATGTTTAGTGTAAAGTTTGGATAGTCTCTGCCAAATTTACTTTTTGTTTCCATTATCCAAGTTAAGAACTCTGGCAATGTGTCAAGACACAGTGCATTAACGGTGCACATTACATGTAGGCCTCTCAGTCGTTTACTTTTTGCCAGTGTAAGCATGCTGTCTTGCCAGGCCTGGTAATCTAAACCATCACGAATATATTCCGCCTGTGCGCCTACTGCTTCATTGCTAGTATACAGATCTACTTCAAGACCTTCAATGTTGGCTAACAGTCTATCCAAGTCTACTTGTGCGCCGAGGTTGCTGTTAATAGATAAGCGTGTCTGACTCTTGCCTCTGTTGTTTTTGAACCAGTCAAGCAAACGCCAAGTTTCGCCTGACATTAGTGGTTCGCCGCCTGTTATTCTAAGTTCTTGTAGTGTCCGGTGTAGGTCTGATTCCCACCATTGGTAGAAGGCTTCCACATACGGATTAGTATCACCAAACTTATATAGTTGGCTACTATCATGAGTATGAGTAAAATGATTCCTACCATCCGAGATGAGATTGGTATACCCGCCATGTTTTTTAATATCATTAACCCAAGTACTACTGAAAGCAGGATTACAGTAACTACAAGCAAACTGGCAAGTCCTGTCGAAGGCAATTTCCAGAGTCTTGAGATCAACGTCTTGACTAAAGGGTGTTCTAAAAGCCGCATCGAGTTCCCCTTCTGTATATATCTTCGTTTTATATACACGGTCGCTGACAGCATCTCTGCCCATGTCTTCTATCTTCCAACAATATTCACAGCCATCTGGACGCTCTCCCTGCTGCATCATTTCACGTTCCATTTTTTTACGTTCAGTATTGTGCAATGCTTTAGGATTTTGTTCTACTTCTGCTATTCCTACTTTATGTGGCAATGGGTGGTGACAACTTGTAGTCATGCCCGAGCCCAACCATATAGTAGCGTTGTACCATTTGGCTGCACAAAAGCTAGCAGACTTAATATCTATTACTCTGCGTTTATATTCTAAGTCTGTTTCATTTTGCATTGTGTTTACAAGTTGTCCAAAATTCCTTCATCTCTGGAAATGTCTTCAAAAAGTCTGTGCCTCTACGACGATCATGTTCTGAGAAAAATCGATAAAAGTTTGCTTGTTGCATTTTAACATACTCTGGGTCTAATTTGCAACCTTCACGCATATAATCTATTACACGTTGTAGCCTGCTGAGTTCATAGTCTTTGAATCCGTGTAATTTATTTTCCTTATTTTCATTTATGTTTTTCATCATAAATGCCCAGGGTTCTTCCAAGTAGTCCACATATAACTCTGGCAAGATCTGTACGTTTTGCCAAGCAGGTTGACGCAGTATAGGAGTATCAAACCAAACACGCTGATAGTCTTTGTTGTAAATCATTCTCATCCCGTATATGGCATTCATAATTTCATGAAACCCTGTTATGTTCAGGGTATTCATAGTAATGATGAATGTCAAACTGCTACGTGTAGGAACTTCATTGAGAAATCTATTTACGTTTTCCCAAACTCGTTCAAAGTTCATGCCATGTCTGCCATATTCTGCACGTTCAAACACACAGTCAAGACTGACGTATTGCATGAAATGCTCCAAATACCTTGGCTCATTGGTGGTCATTCTTTTCACGTAATCTAAGTAACGTTCAAACAATGTGTCCTCTACACTAAAGTTGCTGGTCACGTTCATGTGTAAGCGAGGACTGGGATTGGCCAGCACATAGTCAAACACACGATAAGTGTTTCGATCCATTAAAGGTTCGCCACCAGTCATTCTAAAATGTTCCAGTTCAGGATACAGTTCGGGCCACCACTGCCAAAATGCATCTACATAGGGATTCGCTTCTCTTGATGGTATAGGTCTGTTGCGTCCTTGAAAGTGCTCAGGTGCATTGTGTGCCGGTTCAGTCGGAAACGCACCATGTCGTTGTATTTCTTCATCCCATGTGCTGCTAAACTGAGGACTGCAATAACTGCACTTAAGATTGCAGGCGTGGTTAAAATTTACTTCAACATAAGATGGAACGACATCTTCGTTACCAGTCGATTCTAATATTGTGTGATAATCTTTTGCAGCCCATGGTTCGCCGCTACGGTAGTGCCTGTCACTTAAATTGCCCAAGTCTTCCTGTGTCCAACAGTAACTGCATTCTTGAGGACGTTCCTCTCGAAGCATTATTCGACGTTGTTGTTTTTTGTGTTCGGTATTGTGCAGTGCGCTGGGATTGTGTTGAACTTGTGCTGCGTCAATTTGATGCAGTGGAGGATGGTAGCAACTGTTGTTTAAGCCTGTGGGTAAATGTAAACTAACTTGTTTCCATTTAGCCAAACAAAGACTGGGACCTAACAAGTCCCGCATGTTTTCTGCGCCTGTTAAAAAAGTCGATTTTGTCATTACCAACCTTCTTGGCGGCGAATTATATCCATTTCAGTAATGGTTGTACCAAGATTACGCTGGCTTTGTCGATAATGATGCTTGAAGAAACGACTTTGTTCTGCATCAAGTTCTGCTATGGGTAAGCCTAGTTTTTGTTTTAGTATGTCTGCCAATCTTACGCTGGCATCGTCTGTGTCTTGGCCAAAACTCTGCCATAAATCTTTTAAATGATTAAAGTCCTGTACTTGCCTATAGTCCCATTCTTTTAACATTGTTAAGTATGTACCTAGTCGTGCTCCGTATATTGCCCACCAACCATTTTCTACATCTCTTCCAACAGTTTGCCATATACACAAATGGTCATAGTTGCGTTGATGCACACGTTGCTCAAACTCTTGGAGACTAGGCCGTGTGCCTCTGTCCAAACACATTTTTACGCCTTCTCTAAATCCTGCACGCCATGCTTGATAAGGACTACCATTGGGGTAGGTTGTGCTATAACAGTCGTGCATTGCCTGATACTTAGGATCAAAACAAAATTCTACACAAGTGTCGTCACTGCCATCGCTGTGTTCATGTGTTTGCATCGATTCTACGAACTTTTTGGTCCAGCAACTTAATCCACCGTTGCCGTACATCAAGCCATTTATTTCATTACGTGCTTTCCAACGAAACACATGATCTTGATTACGTTCCGTTAGCCGTAACTGTAAATTAAAAAAATTAGGATCAGGGATATTGTCGCCGTCTATTAGCACAAACCTGTCAGTATCACTTGCCTGTGCTGCTGCTTTGTGTGCGGCATCGCTACCGTGTACTCCGTCTACACGTTTAGCCCATGGTACCATGTTTTGAATCTTAATCCAAAACTGTTCTTTCTGGGGTTCGTCATAAGTTAAAAAAACACAGTCTAAATCAGCAATGTCAATTAGTTCTTCTGTCATAAAATTCTGTATCTTGATACTGTTCATCGTTGTTGATTAATAAGGCTGCATTGTTTTTAACAACACGAAACCCTTTTGTACTTTTGATAAGGTAGTTTTGAATATCAATATCAAATCTCTTTTTTTCAAGTCTGCCATCACGCACTACTTTATTGGCGCTATTTCGATATTCGTCTAAACTTACCACTATGTAAGGATCTTGAGGTAGATCTGGTAACGGCCTATTAACAATAACAGGAATTCCTGCGGTTATTTCTCCGCTGTCGTCATGATAAAGTCGATATTCGTAGATGGGATCTGGACTTTGATTAGCCAATTCAAGTCGGCGAACTTCTTCCCAAAAGTCCTGAACATCTTTGTCTGTAGTCATTGATTATATCCTCAGTGATATATGTTTTATCGTAGTAGTGTACTGGATTATACTGATTTAAGTTATTTACTCTTATCATGTCCTGGTCTCGCTCAGACATGACAGCATCAAACCAAGCCTTGTTGGGGAACCCATTTATTTCTGCTTTTAAGTGAACAAAATTTAAAAAATCACATTTTGGTAATGTGCAGTGTTCTCGACCAAATACATTTGCGGTGACTGCATACAACACATCTGTGCTTGGGTAGGGTTCCCTACAATTTATCAAAGTACTGTCTGCAAGGTCCGACCAATTGTCTAAAATCTGTTTTGCTAAGTTAAAAAAATTAAAAGCAGTCTGACTGTATCTAAAATACATTAATCCATTATAAGTATCTGGCAAACTGTTATTGTCAAAGAAACGCCTGTAAAAACGTGATTCAGCAGTTGTGCCTTTATAAGTCTTGCAGCCAACGTTGAGCACAATGTCTTTTAGTCTAAATGCAGTCCACCAATGATCTATGTTTCTTGTAAAAAGCAAATCACTTTCTAATTTTATAGTTTCTTTAAACGGAGTTAAGTTAAACACTTGATACTCATTTGCCAGTTTCCAATCATGATCCTGGGCCAAGTCTTCGTCCAGCACAATGACATAGTCAAATATTTTTCTCTGTTCTTCTGTAATCTGTTGTTCTGTGGCGTGATCCACTATGACCGCATACTCATTGATCTTTTGAGTACATTTAACGTTCATAGCCTGTACAAAAGCCAATTGAAGATAATCTACAGTTTCAGTATTCTGTGCAATGGTGACGAATCCTTGTTGACTTTTATGCTGTGACATGTTCTACAAATTTTTGAAAGTTTTCACTCAATAAAAATTCTTTATCTATTATGTGTAAGTTTTGTATCGGGGACACGTCTGCTTTTGCTTCCTGCCTAATAACAATGCTATTGTTTTTTATTTCTAAATTTTTTAATTTTTCTGTTACTGTAAACATTTTATAAGGCAAGTAATTTTTATAATCTGTTGTGTACCCATTTAGAATTATGTCTGCCATAGCAAAAGCAAAATCATTTCTAAAATTAGAACTTATATGAAACAGACTTCTATAATAGCCATAATTTTCTTGTATACGTTTCACAAGTTCGAACAGCAACCGTGCCTTAGTAGATTTTGTAAAAAATACCACAGTGGCCCAAAGCCAGTCATGACTGAGATTGCCCATGCTGCGTGGAAAATGACCAGCAGACATAACACTTTCCTGCATGATTTTATAATCAAAATCTAACTCAAAGATATCGTTTAGTGAAGAATCTAATACAAGGTAGTCTGTATCCAATAGCACGGTTTTGGCATAAGGACTTAGTTCGTAAGCGAGATACCGTCCTTTATTACGCCATTGGTATTGCACATTGTCGATGGTTCTTACATTATCGTTTTTGTCATTGGTAACCGTTAACACACGATCGTAGTTAAATTTAGGTTCGCTATTTTTATCTGTTATAAGAGTTACAGGAAGTCCTAAGTTTTTTTCTATAAGTTTAGAAGTTTGATCGGCAATCTTTACATAGTCTATAGCATCAGTATTGAATGCAAATACAACAACGCCTTTAGACTTTTCTGGTTCGCTTAAGTTCTTCATGTTGTTGATGCCATACATTCATTGCTGTTTGATAGTGCTGTCTTGCTTGAAGCAAAAATTCATCACGGTCGATTTCAATTGGGTTTTCGTATGTGTCTTCAAGATATAGTGTTGAGTCTGGCCAAGTTGCTACAAAACTTAGAACAGTTGGAGTGATCAAAAACATGCCATTACGATAGGTCATGTGCAAGTCTGTAACAATTTTTTCTTTGAGAATACGCTTGTTTATTTGATAGTCAGTACTTTGCCGAACTTGTGCAACCAAATCTTGAATTGTGTCTGTCATAATAGTAGATAATAAAATAGGTACAGTTTAACATGTACCTATCTAAATGTCAATACAATTTGGTTTTAACCAAAAGTTACCGAACCCCAAGTATTAGCCAAATAAGTTGTACTTGGATAGATAACTCGCAAATTGTGATTTACGGTGATGTTGATGCTGTCGTTGAAAGCAGGACCTACGCTTGGACTTGTGCAGGTTACACTTATCGTAACTGTGTCACCTTTGTCGCCATTTGATCCCGAAGTTCCCGAAACTTTACTTAACAAACTTGCAGTTTGGGCAGTGTAAACTCCAACTGAACCACTTACAGTGTAAAGTGTTAGGTTGGCAGTAGTCTGTGGATAATAACCCGAATTAGTTGTTAAATCGACCGATTCACTGTAAGGTGCAGGTGTAGTAATTGCACTACAATCTTGTGCACCAATTGTTTTCCCAGATGTAAGACTAATAACATTCCCTAATGCCGAACCCCGAGCTGTTCCGCCACCATTTGTTACACTTGAAACAATCAGTTGTACCGTGCCTCCTGCGTTAAAAAAATATCTTGCTTGATCAGCGCTGCCAAAAGCTGCTGTTCTACTAAATGCCCCGTTAAATGGATTTGTGTCATTGGGTGCAGTAAAATTTACTGTTTGATTTGGTTGATTGAAAGTGGGGCCTGCAGCTGCACTAGTCAATCTATTTGTAAAAGCAGTAGTTAAGTTAGTGCTTACATCATTAGTAGCATTGATAACTTCACCCGCAATATATGTGCTCAAGTTACTAAAGCCGCCACCACTTTGATGTTTGCGTACTGTGTTAACACCGTTTACCAGTGTGGTCCATTGGGCTGCGGTAACCTGTCCTGCAACACTTACGTTTGCTACCGAACTTTGCCCATATCCAGCGTTGCCATAACCTGTGCCAAGTATAGTATTTAATTGACCGGATACGTTGGCACCGCCACCATTTCCTCCGGCAAAACCATTGTAATCACTTGCTTCAACCAAACCGCCTGCTGAATATGTCATTTCTTGAACCTTTTATATATTTACCTTGACTACTGCTTCAACTAAAGATTCAGATTCTGTGTCTTTAGTTTCAAGTGCTCTTCCAATTACAGCACCGTGATCTGCAGTTGCTGCCATAGCACAACCATTTCCTGCACTGACCAAACGTGCACCTTTTTGGACTTGTCCTATAACACGCACAGGAACACGCCCAACCATGGCAACAGGAGGTGCAATTTTAAGTTCTGCTCCACCATTTAGACTGTTCATCAAATAAGCAGGTTCTGTACTAATAACACCGAGAACATTTTCGCAGTTTACAGTGTCACATTGTGTAATTTCTTTTTCTCCACCAATCATTACTACTGTGCCTGGTGGGTAATCACGATCTGCTAAAAAGCGTTCTGCCAAGTCAGCGTACTGTGCAGTAGTGGCAGTACCAACAAAATATGCCCCACTGACATTACCAACTGCATTAATGTTACCGCTGGTATAGATGTTTCCTGTTAAACCAATACCACCTGTTACACGAATTGCACCTGTAACGTTACTGGTAGCATTTTCACCTTTGGTGGCTAACAAATAATTACTTACTGTAGCATTGCCAGTAACTGAAATAGCGTTACTGAACTCCACACGTCCACTGCTGCCAACAACCAACATGTTTGTTGATACCAAACCGCCTACGTTGGTTCTTACTGCAATGTTTGCATTATTAATAGTATTGGTAAGTTGAACAACATTACTGCTTACACTCTGTGTGTAGTTATTGAACGATCCAATTGTTAGACCAGCGTTATCAGTCAAATTGACTGTACTAGCAAATGTTTCTGCTATATCTGTTCTGGCATAGTTAGTAGAACTAACAAAACCCAAGTTTGTGGCATTATCTGCTGTTCCGTAGTAAGCAACGTTTGGAATGACTGTGTTTGCTACTAAGTTGAAACCAGGTTTTATAGTTGTAAAACCTGTAATACTGGTCTGTGGAGTATAAGGTGTAGTGTCTTTGCTGACGATAGCAACTAAATCACTGGCCACATATACGTTTACTGCAACGTGCGTGACGTTGCCTGTGTCTGTGATACTACCGACCAGTGTACCACTGGTTCCTGCATTGCTACTGAAAGCAGGACCTACTAGGACCCAAGTTGACCCGCTGTATACATAAAATTGTTGATTAGCAGTATCCCACCAACTGTTTCCTGTAACACCTGTTGTGGGTTGTGTTGAGCTGCTTGCGATACTGCTTAAAGTTTTAAAACTAGTACCTGTGTAAACCTTTAAATTTCCTGCAGTATCCCACCATAGTTGACCGGTAAGTGGCGTAGTTGGAGCAGTGCCACTACTAAAATTTTCCAGCAAATGCACAAAATTTTCACCTAAAAATGCTCCGTAACCGGCATAGTTTTTGCCAATCAATGTTAGGTCTGTAGATGTAGTGTTAACTGTACCATCTGCGATAGTAGTTAATGTTGACCCATTTGTTAATCTAATTGTATATGCCATTGTTTACGTACCGTTCTTAATATTTATTTCTCGTTATAAGTTAGAACTTAGGTTTGTCAGTGTTTGTATTCTAACTGTGTAGTCAATTTGAATAAGTCTATTCAATGCTTTTTGTACCGGGTGAAAAATTACATGTGTAAGCAGTTTGCCATCTGCACTTTCTAGTCCTAACTCATCAAACACGTAAGTACCTTGCATGGTAGCAGCGTTATCAAAAGCCTGCTGTCCCGTAGGTTCAGCGTAATCTAGCAAACAACTTACAAAAATATCTGTATAAATTAGGCCTGGGGTATGTCTAATTTCTATAAAATTTCTAGTAGGATCCAAGTTTAAAGCACTGGTATTATCTACAATTTTGCTGTAAGTTTCATTGTAAAGTGTTGCACCCTGCCCGTATGTGTTAGGTGGCAAATAAGTAATCACGCCAGTTGTGTCTACTACTGTGGCGCCGTTGCCGAAGACCATGTTTTGTATGTATTGTGTGCCTTTATTTGAGACAGCAGTCGCTAATGCTTCACTCATATTTTCATAGTGAATAGCATTAGGTTTATCGACAAAAATTTCTTGGGTTAATGGATTCCAAATTTTAACATGTCCCTGTACCATTGCGTTTGCGTTATCTAACATATTATGATCCATTAATTTCCTGTTTCAACTATTGTTTTGCCTGTTTCGGGGTCTGAAATTTTCAAAAAACTCCGAACATAAATTCCGGTTGATTCATTCGGGCGTTCTTCACTGACTCTTTGGGGTTCCGGCTCGTCAGATTTAAACGGTTGCGAATCTGCTTTGTTATTTATCATAGTATAACTGCCCATATTACTCTTGGCCCATCACTGTCATCTCTTACCAAACTTTTAGCAAATACAGCATGCGGATCTGGTTTATAAAACTTAGCAGCAGTAGCATATCCTGCTACATTACTGGTAATAAGCAAGTCACCTTTGTTTACGGACCCAACTACTTTAACTGGTATTTTACCTCGTAGTGCCACAGGTACACCATTTTCTTCACCATTGTTCATTAAGTAAGCAGGCTCTGTGGAAATTGCCCCAGCAACTCTGGTATCACCTTGTTGATCTGTGACAGTAATTTCTTGCGCTCCACCAAATACAACCACAGTACCCGGATCGTAGTATTGATCAGGAATATATTTTTCTGCCAAGTCAGCGTAAAGTGCTGTGGTTGCGTTAGCAGTAATAGTATTAGCAAAAATAGTTTCCCATTTATTACTGGCATTACCTAAATAATAAGTTACATCTGCACTGGGATTGACATTTCCTGTCACCGTAACATCAGCACCAATTGTGCTAATACCGGTGGTAATTAATGTACTAAATTTTCCTGCAGCTTCGGTTGTAGTACCAATTGGTGTATTTTGAATACTGGCTCCTCTGATAATGCCAGTTACTCCCAGTGTACTTCCAATTGTGGTACTGCCGGAAACAGTTGCTCCGCCTAAGTTAGCATTTCCAGTTACACCTAATGTAGTGCCAACTGTGGCGCTGCCATTCACAGTCAGTGCTGCAACTGTAGTATTGCCGCCTGCTACTAGTGTAGTACCTACTGTAGCAAATGTGTTAACATTTAAGTTGCCAGTGCTCATTCTAGCAGGGGTTACAATGTTTCCTGTTGCCAGTACTCTACCTCCTACCGTGGCAGTACCTGTTAGTGCTAAGTTGCCGGGAGCAGTAATGTTACCTGTAAGTGTACTTAAACCACCAACCCATAAGTTTCCAGTAACTGCGGCGCCACCATGACTTTGTAAACTTCCTGTAGCATTTCCGGTCGTAGGCGTTGCGTTGACTAATACCATTTCGCCTGCTTTAATAGTACCGTAACTGTTTCCCGTAAAAGTGTTCCCGCCTAACGCACCTGTATCATACCACTCTAAAGCACGTTCATCGTGACTGAACACCAGTGCAGCACTTTCATCCTGTGTACCGTACCAGTGAAAGCGAATACCAATATCTTTACCATCGTCCACAGTCCAGGGTTCGCTAACGTTAGCAGCATTAGCAACGTGTAATTCAATAATGTTGTCGCTGATAATAAGGTTATTTGAGCCGCTGGTTGTAATATTTCCAGCAACAACCAATCCACCCAGCACAGTAACGTTGTTTTGAAATTCTGCAGCGCCTGCAGTTGTCAGCGTACCTGTGATACTTAAATTACCTGTTTCAACGTAGGTTTTTACGTTAGCCATTGAAGTACTGTAGGTAGTTATTGTTGCGCCAAGATTGGCGACCACAGGCACAATGCTGCTTACACTAGTAAGTTGTCCTACTTCTAGATTGGGTAATTCTGATATTTTAACTGTCATTTTAGTAAACCGTTCATGTATTTATAGTGTTTTTATGCCGCGCCTTCTTTGATGAATATTGTCTGTGCGTTGTCGCCCACAAACATACCGCATGGATCTGCTGCTGCTGGCTGACTTGGCTCTGTTGTAATTGCTACATTAGAAGACACGCCTCCATCTTCAGTGAAGACTAAGTTAGCGTCAACGTTTGCTATAGTTTCTTCAGTCTGAATTTCTACTGCGGCAAGACCTCTGTCATAAATCAAAGTACTCTGCATGTAAGTCACTGCGGGATCATAGGTATAACCTGCGCCGGCGGTAGTGAACACTGTGCCAGACAATCCATTAGCAAAAGTGTGCTCTGTGTAAGGCACTTGCTGTCTAATACTGGCGTCTATTACTGTGCTGCCATTTGCATGTGTATTTGCGCCGGTTCCCCAGGTTCCTCTGCGAATCTGGCTAAGTGTATTGGTTGCGTCATCTTTTTGGTAGTAAGTGATACGCTCGCCATTTACAATAATTACTCCAGGGTTTGCTCCGTATGGTGCAGGATTTGCCAATTTGCTGCTGTCACTGACTGTGATAGTATTGCTGGTTATTGTTAGTGCATTTGTTAATGTAACAATTGCGTCATTATCAATTCTATAGTATTTGAAATTATCATTCATGTCTTTGAGTATTCTAAACTCAAATGTGCCATAGTCGCTTTGACTTAGTCTTGCAAAAGCAGTAGCAGGACTGGTATTGGAGCCTGTAATAGTTACATTTGGTTGTGTAGTGTAAACAGATCCTGAACTAATTACAGATATAGCAGTAATAGTACCATTAGCATCTACTGTGCTTACACTGGCTGTGGCACCGCCGCTACCATCAATGGTTACTGTGATATTTGCTACATTGCTGTCATAGCCTAAACCGCCGTTAACTACTTGAATATTTGCTACACTATAGGCAGTTGCATTTACCCAATTTTGATAATCTGGACTACAAGCATCTACCGCAAGTGTATAAACACTTAGGTCCAATGTGTCGAATACCCTACCAGGCAATAGTTCTTCTGGAGCATGAGCACCAAATGCACTGTAGGGATTTAGTGGATATAACGTTAGGTTATTCATACTAAAAGAATTGCCTGAAGTTATTCCCACGTTGCCTATGTAATATGCACCATTGTTCTTAATTACTGTGCCTTGTGGGTAGTAGGTATTTGCCTGCCAATCCAACACTTGTTCACTGATATAAGGGCCGCCGTCTGCTAATATATCTTCCGGTCTTAATCCTAGACTAGTGTCAGTATAATCGCTTTGGATTCTAGTGTCTAAGATTGTTTCACTTATAATATAAGTACCATCTGCATCAATTTCTAATGCGTCAAATGGTGCAATATCAAAGTTTCCAATATCAAAACCGCCCGCATCAGTGTAAAGAGGGCCTTCTACTCCAACTCCTGGATAATCTATACCTGTCTGCAATAAGTTAAATTGTTTACCAGGGTATCCTTGTTCTGGATAGTAATAACTTTCTATTCTATCGTTTGCGTTTCTAAATCTACTGCCGTCATATGTCTGTAAAAAGGTTCCCGAAAAAGTTGAGCCAGACGTAAAATTATCTGTTACTTCGTAAGCAACATTACTAAAAGTAATTATTTGTCCTGCACTATAGGCAGTGTTAGCGGCCCATTCTAAAACAGTAGTACCGTACGTTATTCTATCATAAACTAGAGTGGTTTTTATTTTACGTGTAGTATCATTTTTAATTTGTGCGTATGCTGTTGCTCCAGATCCACTGCCTCCAGAAATAGTCACTGTGGGAGCAACAAGATAATTAGATCCTGGATATTGAACTTCAATTCTGGTTACAACACCATTGGTAACCAATGCTCTTGCCACTGCATCATTGCCAATACTACTACCAGTTACAGTCACGTTAGGTGCAGTCGTATATCCAGAGCCTCCATTGGCCACTACTATTTCGCTTACGTAATACGTGTATGTTAGATTCCAATCTCTATACTGAACCAAATTGTTTAGTGCATTAATGTCCTGTGCGAAAACCTGTGTTGGACTTCTATATTGTTGCAGCACCGGATCATAATATGCAGGTAAATCAAAGTCTGTGGTATAACCCGTCCAGTTATCGTTGCCAATATAATCAACAATAAATTCTTTGATTGTAGTATGATAAGGTTTTACTTCTTCGATATATTCCTTATAAAAATCTTGATTGTCTTTAAAATAAATCTGAGGCTGATTTAAACCCTCTATTTTCTGTGTGAAATCTACTAGACTGGTCTTAAACACCCAATCTAAACTCTTTTGTTCTTGTAGAGCGTAGTAAACAAGTCCAAAAAACAATTCAATAAAATTAGGACTTAATTCGTTAATGAACAAATTATTTCTTACAGCAGAAATTAACTGTCTTACTTCTAAACTAGGATTTTGATCGAATCTAGCACTGTCGAATAAATCATTGTCATAACCCATTCCGTAAGAAGGTAAGTCGTATAAACTTGGCAGGAACTCAATTGTTCCATTTTGTAGACCCACTGTGTTTACCAAATTAGGGAATATTTCAAACAATACCCATTGGCCTTGTCCATTGTTTAGGACTTTTACAATGTTATTAGTTTTAAGTGTTGTAAGATTTGTTAAATCTGTCAAGGTGTTTACAGTGTAATCGGGGTTAGTTTTTGCACTATATCCCTCTGCGTACCAATCAATAAATTGCCAGTAGTCACTGGTTCTATAACTTTGTACTCTTGTCAACAACCAAGTATTATCTGCTTGTTTTGTATAAATTGTCCAGAGATTACCAACTGTTTCATCAGACAACACAAGTACTTTATAGCCCGTTGGCTGAATTATGATGTTGATGTAAGTTAATTCAGCATAGGTATTGACTTGGACATCATAAGCGCCACTGTTTGCTTGTGGTACTTGTTCGCCTGCGCCATTGCTTGACAACACAGTACCTTGCAACAGTGTCAGATCATACCCTTGACTAAACAAGTACTTGGCAAATACACTGTTACAATATTTTACAAATGTTTCTGTAGCAGCCGAGTTATCAAGAAACATGCTTTGTCTTGGTCTAATTTCTGTACCATAGCGTTCCTGTACTCCTAAGTTTGGATCGGGAACAGGATTTCCAAATCTGTCTACTCCTGCTACACTATCTACAAGTTTATTGTATATCGTTGAAGGTATAGCACCAGATTTAGTTGTATTTTCACCAAGTAAAGCGTATTCACTGTGTATGATATTATCATTCAACTCAGTTTTATAACTTAAATGGTAAATTGTATCTCTTGCTGAAATATCTCTTAAAACATTATAAACTGCTATACTGTCTGGGCTAATAGCAGCATAATAGGATATTCCGCTACCTTTGGGATTTCTGATGTAATCAGCAATTGTTACAGTAGGTATGGTTCTACCAAACTGATTTGCTGTGACATCTGTTTTATTTTTAACCCAATAAAAATATTTCACTGTAGGTGTGTTGCTCTGAGGATCAACATAAGTTATTGTTGCATAAGCACTGTTATCTGGGTATTTAGGTTCTCCGTTGCCGCCAGTTTCTACGTATCTGCTTGGAGGATATTTACTCTCTACCCATTCATAGACATCTACCGTACTGCCTGGGAAAATTCTACCCCAATTATTAGTTCTATATAGCACAGATCCCTGCTCATAGTCTAAGAATCTTACTGTGCTTAAATCCCACCATACTTGACCTACGTGTTGTGTGCTCCAATAATAGTCAGAGTCTAAACTAACAGTATCCAAATTACCGTTGTTATAAACTGCTGGATCGTAATCTACTTTGAAAGTAATGTCCTGTTCTGCTCTACCTAATATTTTGCCTTTAACAGGATCAATATAGTCTAAATTTTCGATAATGGTTTGATTTTCAGCACTGTAAATATAACTCTTAATTAAGCCTTCTATGTCAACTCTGCTTTCTTCGCTGCGGTAAACGTCCCATCCAAACAAGTTGTCAAGGTTAACAAATAAAGCAACAGCGCCTCCTCCAGCAACGGGAGTGCCTTCATTGGATGCTCCGACAAACAAACGCTGATTTTGCACGTCAAATGCGCTGCCAAATTTGATACCTTCAGCAATATTAAAGTTTGGTGCAGTTACTGTACTGGGTTTCAACTGTTGTACATAAGCAAACCTGCCTGCATTGTTTATGTTGTTTCTACTATCGCCTAAGTAATTAAACACCCATACTGCACCAGCGTCTACTTCGTCTTTGAATCTTGTGCCATCGGCATCAAATGTAGTTTCAACAGTTGATAGGTCAAATGTGGTATCAACGATAGTTATAGCTTCTGTACTTGCTACTAATAGTCTTTCGGAAGTAGTATCAATTTTTACTCGCTGTCCAAATTGATCATTCACAAAACCTGTTGGATTGTCGATAATTTCAGTCTGAATGAAAACATCCAGTCCTAGTTCTGACAGTGCAGATCCTGCACCTGGTAGCACACGTAATTTATTTGCTATCACAGTACCGTTGCTAGTCAAACTAATGTAACCGTTAGCATTAGCAGCAGTAACGCCTGGAATATTTTCATTATTAATAGCAGTAACTACATCATCTAACGTTGTTGATAGGAAAAATACTTCATAGTCGTTAAGTCTTATACTGCTACCGCTAGTTACTGTGGGATACTGCACATTGCCTGTGATATTACCGTAAATTCTACTTTGATTTACGTGCCTATAAACCACACCAGTAGCAAATTTTCCTTGGCTTGCATCGCTGTTGTAATAAGGTGCTCCAGAATATATGCTACAGTTATAAGGACACAAGTCTACACTATAGCCAAACTGTGTTTCTGCTAGAGGAGTTGCAGCTGCTGTTTGTTCAATTAAGTTAAATTCATCTGTTTCAATTGTTATAATTTTACCTGCTCCAGGCGCAACTACAAATTGTATCCAATTAGTGAATACAGTGTTATAGTCGATTCCTTCTACTTGCAGTTCATTGTTAATGTATACTTTGCTGAAACTTAAAGGTGTTCTGTAACCACCAAACAGTGTCTGTCCTGCAATAGCAATAAATTTTTCAATGCTTCTGTCATAGACGCTGATTGTGCCAGCGCTTTGTAAACTTGCATTGCCAACTGTAACATTACTGAATGGTGCACCTATAACAACCTGTGCACCTTCAGTGCTACTGGCTACACTAAATCCAAATTTAGTATTTGCTGTACCTTGAAGAGTGGTTACTTCTCTAAATCCAGGGCCTAATTTTCTAACAACGTAAGTGTCGGGTATTGCGTTAGAACTGAATGTAATTGTGCCGCTTGTTCCTGGTACTACTGTAGATACTGTAAAATCTCTATAAGGAACAAATTCTACCGTGCTGTTAGCTATAGTAATTAATTCTGCAACAATAGGATCAAAAGTTATTGCAAATGTGGCAACATTGGCATTGGCAACTGTTAAAGTATCAACATCTTCTTCAATACTGCTATCATAACCGTAAACAATAACCTGATCTGATCCTGGAGCGCCTACATAAAGCCACTGATTGTCGTCACTCATTGTGATGCTGTAACCAAACTGCCTTGAACTGGAATTACTGGCGCTTAAAATTTGTGTGCGGCTTAATAAACCTTGGAAGTCACGCTCATAAATGTATACATAACCTTCACCGTTGGCACCACTGTCTGGAGCACTTACTGCAATAATATTATTGGCGCTGTCTATTGTAGAACCAAAACTTGCCAAATTCTGAGCAGTACCAACTACAGTCCTGTCTTCTATCAGAGATTGATTACTGATTCTTTTATAGTTTACGATGCTGCCAATATTATTGTTAAATCCGGGTTGCCCGACTAACACAAAGTTGTTGTCGGAACTAATTTTTACTGCGCTACCGAATCGACCATTTTCGTAGTACTGTGATTGCGGCAGACTTATATTGGGCTGCCAAGGTTCAGTTTTATTATATACTGCCCAATCGCCTTCAACAGTGTTTAAACTTATCCATGCTTTATCATTTGCTGACCACCCCTCAAGCGGAGTAAATGACGTAATTTCGCTGGCGTAATCATATTTTAAGGATTGTAATTTATATACTGGTGCGGTCAGCGTTAACTGACTAAACCCGTTTAAGTTAAGATCTGTTTGTATGCTAAACGAATTTAAAGAAATTATTTGGTTAACTTTATAAAATCCTGTAAACTGATCTGCATTCTGTAGAACAACGATATCATTTTTGCTTAGGTTATGAAAATTATCAGTGACACAATTTACAACTCCGTTTAGTTGATTACGAATTTCTAAAACGGTACTACTCTGACTTGTAACATAATATACATTCCAAGTTTTATTAAAATCTATAGCGGTCCAAATAGTTGTTCCAGATCCAATATTGTTGATGTTGTCATTTAGTGTAGCAAAATCCGAAATGTCGAATACTGTATAGTCTACGTCTTCTATATTTGGAAAACCTGCAGTAAGAACGTCATCTGTTCTTGAACTATTGTTAGTTCTAGTTAGTAAAAATGGAGTGCTGAACGGTATTGTTGTTGTCTTGTAAAGATCGTCTGGTCTTGTATATACACTGCCATACGTAATAGAATTATTGACATTAACAGTTAGACTGGTAGGATTGTTTAAGAAATAATTTTCATCTAAGACTATCTCAACAGATTGATTAGTAGCCAGGGCACCGTAACTACCAGTTCTAAACGCCCATAACTCATTTACATCAATACCAACTGTGGGAGTAAACAAATCTTGACTTACTTTTGCTAGTGCATCAATTGCATTTTTTGTGCCTTTCTGTTTAATAAATCCTTGATAAAATTTAACTTGAGTTGTATCATTTACTCCAAAGTTACTGAGGTAGTCTCTACTACGGAATCCTATCAGTCCAAAACCTAACTGATCATCTTCTGATTCTATATTAACCTTGTTAGTGTCATAAAATTCTTCAAATTGTGCTGCATTGTAACTGAAGTTTTTTAATAAACCTGTTTTAATTTGATCTTTATCAACTGGTGTCCAATTTGTAAATTCGAATTCTGTTGTGGCCGGTAAAATAGTCTTGGCTGCGTAATAAAACGTTTTATACTCAACAAGATCTCCTCTGAGATAATCTCTGCCTGACTGCCATTCTGGCACTTGTTCATCGTTATAGATGTATCCTGGAGCATATAAACTGCCATTCCATTCCGCAGTTTTTTGTCCAACTAGTTTTAGCCTAAACTGTCTTTCACCTGACTGTGGATCATATATAATATCGTTGAACTGAGTTTGGTTATTAAAAATTAAGACATTTTCAATTTGCACAAGATTCAATTCTAAATAGCCAATTAGTCTTGCTCTATTGTTATTAACGTCATCTATTACTAAATTAAATTGATTAGTATCTCGTTTGACTGTGTATGTGTCTGGATCTAAAATTTCAAAGTTTTGATCCATAACTTTTGTACCAAAATAACTGTTTTCTATACCTTCTACAAAATTAGTATTGGTTAGAACTTTAGCAGTATCAGCGAATGGACTTACTACAATTACAGAATTAACTGGCCAGCCTTGCTGACTCCAAAACATTATTTCCTTCATGCTGAGTTGCCAGTTACGTATTTGGCCTAAATCTTGGTCGAACAAAGTAAACCTAAATCCTTGGAGTAATAAAAATCTTTCATAACCAGCAATAAAGTTAGCAACATCCTGAAGTGTTGTGAATACGGTGCTGTAAGGGATAGTCAGTCTATAATTGTAGAATTCTTCAAAGTAACTTACTGTTTCATTTAACAGTGTTAGAGTCTCAGATTTTCCAGTTGTGTTTGGAGCAACTATTAAAAACACTGGGTTAGACTTGTCATAGCCAGAAACTTCGAAACCACCAGATACTTTTCTTATAATAACACCACTGTATCTAATGTTTCTGACAGGTGTGGACTGTCCTAAAATTAAATCAAAATCTGCATCTGGAATAATAACTGTACTATTAACGCTGCTGGGACTGTTTTGCTCTGCTAATACCTGTAATAGTTTTTTATCACTAAATCCAGCCATTCTGTAGGCTAGTTGGACTGTGTATTCTTTTAGGTACCTATTAAGTTTTGCTTTACTTTGTACACCCTTAGATATTTGGTAATCATTGATCCAGTTTACATATCCTGCATTTCTTAAAATGTTTCCGTCAGTGTCTTCATCGCCGTTTATTGTTACTGTGTCTGGTACTAATCTATAGTTTGTAGCACTAACAGTGTATTGATTGTTGACTGTGTTATATCTATACTTGTCTGTAGTAAGTCCTAGAGCAAAATATTTTGCTGGCTTAGTCAAAGCCATAACAATTTGTTGTGCGTAAGGCCACTCACTGCCGTTGCGCCAAGCAGATTCTGCAGGTCCCCACTGTCCCACGGACCAATTACGTTCAAAATCATTTGTTAAATAATTCTTTGCGAGAATTTCAATTGGACTACGTAAGTTACCTTGGGCATCAACTGGAATAATACTTAATAAATCTGATCTGGCAAATCTTGCGTCATAGCCCTGCCTACTTCCGCCAGCAATATAACCATTTTTTAAGTCTGTCCATAATATGGTATTACCGGAAGTATAAGGAGCAGGGCCATAAGTATTGACCCACCAATCTGGGCGTTCACTGAATCCCAACATTTCCCAAGGATTGGTATGAGGACGCTGTGTGTCATAAAAATATTCATAACAACTGCGCCAACTTCCTGGCAGTGTTGTTCCGTCACTGTATTTTGCTAAACCATAGTTAAATGTAAAAGTGTTTTCACTATCGTAAGTTGTGTTGTCTGTGTAGTTAACTTTGTTCTGACCTGCCCAATTTAGGAAACTGCGGCCAGCCAATCTATTATAAGTTTCTAAGTTATAGTCATTAGTTCTAAACTTACCAGGTTTACTGTCGTAGATGCTGAGTAAGTTTTCAGAGTACGTGGCTTTAATGTTGTTGTAAATGCGTAGTTCTAGTTCTAATAGATAGTTGTCTCTAAAATCGCCGAACGCAGGTGTGCGACTGCCATCATGTCCTACAATTACCTGAGTGGGTGTTATGTAAGTGTCATCTGTCACAATCTCAGGCTTAAACTTGGGATATAGGCCTAGTTTTGTAGGTGTTTCTGGAATGTAGTTGCCGTCTGTGCTAGTATATTCATAGATGTCTAAAACATCTCCAACAGTTCTGATTAGACTAGAAGATAATACAACGCCAGGGCCTGTTGCCAAGAAAGTGTAATCGTAACCGTTAATTAGTTGAACATTATTCAAATAGACTAGCACTGCTTTGTTACTTAAAGTACTAAGACTGAACGTAGTCGTTAATTCATAATTGGTCTGTAATGGATCAAATATAGTATATGAAATTTTAGTGACATTGTCTCCGCAAGGTACCATATCACTATAGAACCAAGGGAATGTTGGATTTTTTACTTGGTTAATCTGTTTTAAAAGAAAGTTTACACCAGTAGTAGGGTTAGCAATATCAATTTGATTTGAACTTGCAGCTAAAGTCAAAAACTTATTTTTAAATCTTGTGTATTCTTGTAGTGCGTTATAGACGCTATTAACAAAACTAAATGTTTTATCTGTTAAGAACATACTAGCGTAACTTATGGGACTACTTTGTTGTAGAATAGTTCCAGGATAACTAGTTAAATCTATGTCTTGTAAATTGCTAGTTCCAGGAAAGGCGCCAACGAATTCCTGACTGTTTCTTGTCAAACTGCCAATGTGATTTCTAAGTTGTCCCAATGTTGGATAAGAGATAACTTGATTTTGTTCATTGTAATTTAAATTACTTGGAATTTCATAGTAGCCTTGCCGAGAAATTTGATCACTGTAAACAAGTATGTCAATTTTAGCAGAATCTGTCAGCAACCTAGGATCTAAATTTACTATTCTTTGATTATCAGGTAAAACAACAACTTGATATTGTGTTTGTTCTAGTCTCTTAAAGTTTAAAAAAACTTGTAAGTTAGGGACTCCAGTATTTGCATTTGGTGCGATATCAAACCTAAAATCGTTGTTTAGACCATCGAATTCATAACTGAAAATTTGATATTGCTTGGTAGGTTCCAAGATGGTGTTCCAAACAGTAAACCTATCAGCAGTTCCATCACTGTTGTTTCTATGTAAATAACCGCGATTTACTTTTTCAGTAATCTGTGTTGCACCATCTGTACTGTAGTTGAACGTGTCAGAGTCAAAATTGTTGACAAACTCTATGTCTCCTTGATTATCTAAATTTCTATAACTTAAGGGAAAACCCAGAACACTGTCATCTGTACCTGTACCTTCTCGATAACTAAAAAGTTTTGTACCCACGAATGCTAAGTCATTATTTACTATAGGGTAAACTGTTCTATCCCCAAAACTATTACCATCATCATCAAACACGTCAAATAATGGAGCGACGTTTAGGCCGGATTTAGTCTGCCCTTCAATCCACTGATCGCCATTGAACCAAAAACTTTTTCCAACATTTGTTTCGCCATTTAAAACGCTAACTGTTTCACCAGGGTCGGGGATGCCGTCATAGGCCACAATAAGTTTTAGTGTTAGAATAGGATCAGTGTCAGGGATACCGTCTTGGTCAACATAACGCACCACATAAATCCTGTTTCTAGTTAAGGGATCTATGTCATTGGCAAAGATAATACGCATGCCGTCGGTAATTCTTACACCATCAAGGAAAATACCAGTTACACCTTCAACTGTACTAAAAGGTTGTGTAATTGTTGTGTCGAAAATGTCAACAGGAATAAGAGCAAGATTACCAAAATTGTAAAGTTGTAGGTTTGGTTCAAATTCAATGATCGGTCTTTGTGCTCTTGTATAAGTTTCGAGACTAAAACTGGAGCCGTTATAGGTAGCAGTTGCTGCTAGAACTTCTTTATGAAACCATCTGTTGCGTCTACTCCAAGGATTCTGATCGCGACTAGACCTATTAATCGTAATGTAGTCAGGCACTGTTAGTTGGTTTAGTCCTGTAATATCTAAACTACCATAAAAGTTTTGTCCAACAAAATAAGGGTATACAGGATTCCCGGCGCTGTCTTGTGTTGCAAAATAAGCATAGGTTCCGTTAGGATAGTCTGGTGTTACACAGTATCTGCCATTAAATCTGTCAAGATTTCCTAGCCCTTCTTGATATTCGTAGTCTTCGATAAAAGAACCCGCTGGAAATGAAAATTGAATTGAAGTATTAGCGTAGATAATTAATTCTTTGTTCAGTCTTATTTGATTTGTTCCGCCGCCGAAATCTTCAGGACCGACTGCTGTCTGATTTCCTGCCTGAACTACCCAATATTCATCTGGAGTAGGTATACTGGCATTGGAACTAAATGTAAGTTTCATTCCAGGTTCTATACCCAATGTGCTACTTACTGTAACATTAGAACCTGACGTGTTGTTTGCTGTAACTGTAACTAATTTTTCCCCAGGTCTATACAAAGTGCCTGACGTAGGCCAATAACTGCTGACCATTCTAGACACACCACTGGCACTATCTACGGGATTGGTATACCCAAAAGGTCCGTAAATTGGGTAACCGTCTACTGCATATCCTATTAGTGTACTATGACCATCTGTTTCTACATAGACATTACTGCCTAGACCTGCGACATTACCCCAAGCATTTGCTGTGATAAATTTGCTGTCTTGATAATGATAAATTCCGTTATCATCAGGGTACCCACCGAACGTGTCTTGATCATTGATTAAAACATAAGGTGCGTTGTAGTGCCAAGTTGTTGCATTACGACCTTCTATATACCATTCATTAGTAGGACCATAGATAGGTATACCTGGTAGTGTTACTCCGATTGTGCCTGAGCGTAATAAGTTACTGGTGTTTTCGCCTTCAACATTAAATCCACCTCTGTAAGGAAATGTATACTGTAAGTTTTGTCCGTAGATGTTATTAGTGTTGACACCCGTGCTAGTATAATCTGTAGACACGTTAGTCGTTGTAGGATTAGCATTAGTATAAATTCGTAATTCGTTGCGTGCCTGATTTAAGTTAGCAAAAGTGGTTGCCCCAACAAACCTTACCTCTGGACTAAAGTTTTCACCACTGGCAGCAAAAAATACACTTAGCCATTGTACAGGTGTAAGCGTGATACCTGTCCCCACGCCTTCTACATAATATTCATTGTTTCTATATGTGGTAGGAGTAACAGTATTATCAAATTGAATTTTAAGTCCATTAGTAAATGTAACCTTATTAGGACTAATATAAGAAAGTCTGCCTAATATGTCTGCATCAACATCAATAGTCTTTGTTGGTTCTGACAGAATTTGAATACGACCATACTGATTGGCGTCTTCACTGTCTTGATAATATAATGTATCAAAAGGTGCTGTTATAACTGGTATTTGCTCTAAGTATCCAGTAGAGTTTTTAATCCATTCAGTGTTACCGTAATTTTCACCACTGAGAATAGTAACTTTATTTCCTGTAGGAATAGCAGTCCCTGGATCTATTTCAATTGAATAATCGCTTCCGCTGGGTGTTAATGTAATATCCCAAACCCCATAGCGATTACCAGCAGTAATTGTGCCGCTTCTACCAGAAGTCCAATCTGCAGAATCTGTATAGTAAGTTCCAAAAATTAAACTTTTTCCATCAAGTAGTGTACTTGCAGTAATACCATCAATACCACCTAGTTCTGCTACGGTACTTAATAACTGGCCGTCAATTTGACTAAATTTAAGATTTGTAACAAATCCAACATCCGCAACATTAGTAGCATTTAAATAGTTGTCCTGTGCCGTACTAATTGGGACATTGAATGTAATAGTCCCGATATCGTCGCCATTGTTTGTAACACCATAAATTTCTCTACTGCTAAGGTTGTTATTGTTAGTTTGGCGCCCACTTAGGCCGGGTTCTGTTTGAATGTAAAAACGTTTACCTGATTGATTAACAATAAATTCGTATGTTCCACCTCTAACCACAATTATATCTGGATTTCCAACTGTACCCAAACCGCTAAATCTATAAACATCTACATCGTTGTCTGGATAAACATAATAAGTTTCACTGGTAGGTGTTTCTGTGGCACTAACTGCTACGGCGTCGGGGCCGCTTGGTAACCAATAATATTGACTGTAGTTTATGAACTTGTCGTAGTCAATGCGAGGATCATAGTTATAGTATTCACTGGTAAACAGTCTGTCTTGGTCAGCGATATTGCCGCCAAAATACTGTATTTTCTGTAGTAATTCAGGATAAGTGTTGTAAAATTCAACGGTGTCGTTTTCTTTGTTTTTTACAACTGTGGTTGGTTCTAATTGATAATCAGATCTAAAATTATTAGGCTCACGAATGTAACTTTCTATTCCGGACCAACCAGGTGTAAATTTTCTTCCCACATATCCATTAATAGGAATCAGATTTGGTTCAGTTGTCAGTTGATCTAAAGTTACACTTAAAAATTTGTCGTTAGAGTCAGACTGAAAAACGCTGGGTAGAAAATTTAAAGTTTTTGTTTTTGCCATTACAAGTCTTAATTAATAATAGTATTTACCGCTTGATTTTCTAGGTTCAATTGAGCAGCAGTAATTGAACTTATAATTTCTATATTTTGTGCTGTAGCAACACTGATAAGAATTTCATCAGGCTGACTGCTAATCTGTTGCAAACTACCATAAGTTTGGCTATCACTGTTAGGTACAATGATGATACTGTTAACGGCAGGAGCAAGGCCCTGTTGAATAAAAGTTGCTAGTTCGGTAAAATAAAAAGTTTCACCAAAATCCCAGTTATTAATTGCAAAATAATTATTAATTGAAGCCAAAACTTGACTTCTAATTTCACTGTCACTTAAATTTAAGTTAGGATTTTTAATCACTTTAAATGTTGCTTGAAGTTCTGGTCTGGCTTTACTGCCAAACAAAGGTTTAAATCTAGCACTATTGTAGATTATGGCATCACTGACAGACTTAAAGTTTTCTAAATCAGTAAAATTTAATCTAAGTGTTTCACTGTCTGGTCTTACTGGTTCGGCAACAGTACCGGTATTGTCTAATGCCCA
>Ga0222719_10001215_pt1 | contig 25357 bp, 29 predicted proteins | sample C33_34DmetaG_FD_165039 | JGI IMG/M metagenome (GOLD analysis project Ga0222719, IMG submission 165039) | Estuarine water microbial communities from San Francisco Bay, California, United States - C33_34D | ecosystem: Environmental > Aquatic > Marine > Unclassified | place: USA: California...
TGCCTTAGTAAGTTCTTTTACTTTTAATTCATCTTCTTTATTTTCGTTCCAGTAGCAAGAAACAAAGCCATCATTTTCAGAAAGTTTTTGAATTAAATCTTCCATATCTTCTGCGTGTTGGGTATTTTCTTCAAGAAAATCCTCACTTTTACTTAGCATATCAGATTGTATTAAATCTAATAATAAAGGTACTTCAGTGGTTAATGACTCAAAATCAATTTCAGTTTTCACATCATCAATATCTCTTCTTGCTACAACAACGCAATTTTTCTCAATATCTTTAGGTCCAATTTCGACTCGTAAAGGAACTCCCTTTAACTCCCATTCATTAAATTTAAAGCCTGGTGATACCTCTCTTCTATCATCAACTTTAACTCTAATTCCTTTAAGTGAATCAGCTAGCTGATGTGCGGTATCAAGAATTGTTTTTGGATCACTATTTTTAGGAATTATCGGAACTATGACGACTTGTGTAGGAGCTATTGCTGGAGGTAACTTTAGCCCTTTATCATCACCATGAGCCATAATAATCATGCCAATTAATCTAGTGCTCACTCCCCAACTAGTTTGATAAGGGTGTTGTAATTCATTGTTTTCATCAGAGTATTGGATTTCAAAAGCTTTCGAAAAATTTTGTCCTAGTTCATGTGACGTACCAGCTTGTAAAGCTTTTTTATCTAACATCATTGCTTCAATTGAATAAGTAACTTTTGCTCCAGCGAATTTTTCAATTTCAGATTTTATTCCCTTTACAACTTTCACAGCAGCTACATTTTGTGTGAACTCTTCATAAATATCTAGCATCTGTAATGCTTCTTTAGTTGCCTCATCTTTTGTTTGATGAGCTGTGTGACCTTCCTGCCACAAAAACTCTGAAGTTCTTAAAAATAAACGAGTTCTCATTTCCCATCTAACAACATTAGCCCACTGATTTATCAGCATAGGAAGATCTCTATGGCTTTTAATCCATTTAGCAAACATATGATTAATTATTGTCTCTGATGTAGGTCTAACGATTAAGGGTTCTTCTAACTCCTTACCTCCAGCATGAGTTACAGTAGCAAGTTCAGGTGAAAAACCTTCTACGTGCTCTGCTTCTTTTTGTATGAAAGATTTTGGAATGAATAATGGAAAATAAGCGTTTTCATGTCCTGTTTCTTTGAACCTTTTATCAAGGTATGACTGAATATGTTCCCATAATGCATAGCCATAGGGCCTAATAACCATAGTTCCTTTAACTGGCGAATAATCAGCTAATTCTGCTTCTTGAATAATATCTGTATACCATTGATTAAAATCTTCTGACATTGGAGTAAGCTTTTTTACCATGGTTATATCTTAAATGTTTTATTTTTCTTTATCTTGTTTTGAAGTAATCTCAACTACTGATTTTGTTCTTTCTTCAAAATTATTAATATCACCTTGAAGACCCATTAATTCCTCAGCATCTTGTTGAGCAATACGAGCTGCATCCTTATCCGCAGCAGCTAACCTAGCTTCAATACCCTCTTTAGCTAAGAGCCTGCCTTCTTGAACAAGTGCAGAGACCATATCTTTTTCATCAACAACTTTTACAACTTCACCTTTTATAAAAAGATGACCTCTTTTTTTTCCGGCGGCAATTCCTATATCTGCAGATCTAGCTTCACCAGGACCATTTACTACACAGCCCATAACTGCAACTTGAATAGGTAGTCCTTCATTTTCTAAAGCAGCTTGTGCTTCAGATGCAACAGAAATTACATCTACTTCTGCCCTGCCACAACTTGGACATGCTATTAGATCAAGAGACTTTCTTTCACGCAAACCAAGATATTCTAGAAGTTGTCTTCCATGTTTAGCTTCTTCTATGGGATCGGTTGTTAAAGACATTCTTATTGTGTCTCCGATTCCTTCAGAAAGTAAAGTTGATATTCCCGCAGTTGACTTTATAAGACCACCAGGAAGGGGTCCTGCTTCTGTAACACCAAGATGTAGTGGATAATCTACTTTTTCTGCAAGTAAACGATATGACTCAATCATTAGAGGTACGTTAGAGTGTTTTACTGATATTTTTATATTATGAAAATTAACTTCTTCTAAGTATCTAACTTCATTAAGTGCGGATTCAACTAAAGCCTCTGGAGTAGCTTCACCATATTTATCAAGTAAGTCTTTATCTAATGACCCTGCGTTTACACCAATCCTTATCGGTATTGCAGCTTTTAAGCACTCTTTTGCTACTAATTTGATTTGCTCTTCATTCCTAATATTTCCTGGATTAAGCCTGAGTCCTTGAACCCCTGCCTCAATAGCAGCTAAAGCTAACTTATATTGAAAGTGGATGTCGGCAACTATGGGAACAGGACTTCTTGTACAGATCTTGACTAAAGACTCGGCAGCCTCAATTTCGTTACAAGTTACACGAACTATGTCAGCACCATTTGCAGCTAATGCATAAACTTGTTCGAGAGTTTCATCGGTGTTTCTAGTTTTTGTTGTTGTCATTGACTGAACTGATACTTTATGATCAGAACCAATACCAACATTTCCCAACATTAGTTGTGTAGTTTTTCTTCTTGTAGATGTCATAATTGTATGGGTTGAGTTATATCTAGATAAAAGGCTGTAACACCGAGGAAAATAAAGATTGCAACAACTAAAGCAGCTATAGGATAGAGTTTTTTATCTGAGACTTTTCTTCCTGTAATTCCCTCTACAAGTGATAATACTACTCTTCCGCCATCAAGAGGTATAAAAGGAAGTGCATTAAACACTGCAAGAAAAATATTCACAAAGGCAAGTAAGCTAAATAAATTAACATAGCTATCTGCAGCTATTTGACTTCCAGCTTGGGCTAATCCAATAGGGCTAAGGGGTCTAACCTCATCAGGTACTTCCTGACCTGTGTATGTACCAAGTAGGGTTTTAATATTATCTGGACTAAAAAGAGTTATGATTCCATCTACTGCAGCTATTGTCATCTGTGCTTCTAAGACGGTGGTACTTTGAATAGCAGAAATAATTCCTAACTTTTCATTTTCTATAGCTGGGGTAACCCCAAGATAACCCACAACTTGACCATTTAAAGTTCGCGTTTCTAAATAAGTATCTGTATCTATTACTTGATTCTCTCTCATGTATGAAATGTTAACTTTGGTACCAGGCTTAGCTTCTATAATTGATACAAGTTCAGCCCATGTTTCAACTTCTACATTATCAAATTTAACTATCTTATCACCCGGCATTAATCCAGCGTTCATAGAAGGAGAATTTGTATTGTTTTGAACAGATTCACCAATATCAGCAATTTCTAGTGTTGGGACATTCACTCCATTTGTTGAAAGTATTGCAAATAGAATTAACCAAGCAGTCAAAAAGTTAACTAGAATACCTGAAATTGCAATATAGAATTTTGTAGTCCATTTTGCATTATGAAATACTTCTGAATCGTTATATCCTGTGGTATCTTCAGATTCGTCCATTCCAGGTATCTTGACATATCCACCTAACGGTATTGCCTTCAATCCATACTCTGTATTGTTTCTTTTAAAAGAAAATAATTTAGGTCCAAACCCAACAAAGAATTCAGATACTGCGATATTTGATCGTCTTGCTGATATGTAATGTCCAAATTCGTGAAGAACAACAAACACTGTCAAAAATACAATTGTTAAGATCCCATTCATATGTTTATTATCCCACTTACGGGATTAAATAAGAAAATAGAGAAAACAATAGCAATATAGGAAATGACAATAAATAGGAATCTACTCTATCAAGCAGTCCTCCATGACCCGGTAATAAAGAGCTTGAGTCTTTAATACTTATTGTTCTTTTAATCTTTGAGACAAATAAATCTCCTAGAACGCCAAATCCTACAAACAATAAACTTATTATGAATGCAGTTAGTAATTCGGTTTCCGTGTTGAAGTAAAAATTAAGTATCATCGCAAACATACCTGTTGCTAAACCAGCGACTAAACCTTCCACAGTCTTATTTGGAGAGATGTGTTCGATTAATTTTGTTTTTCCATATCGTCGCCCAACTTCATAGGCAAGAGTATCAGACAATGATATGGAAATTATTGATAAATATGTAAATAAAAGTGAATAGTTTTTTAATATAAAAACAACTGATGTGATGCCTAAGCTAAACCAAATATGAAAAATAAAAAGACTTCCAAACTTTTCGTAAATACCGTAAGAAATAAATGATCCTGTATAGATAATGACACCAATTGGTAGCAAGAAAAAAGAAATGTAGATTAGGGATATATCGTAATAATAAACAATAAACATTGGTGCTAAAGCAGAGTAGAGCAAAAATGGGTACGGAATAACTATTCCATAATCAAACATATCAAACCATTCTTTTGAAGCAATAAAAACAGCAAAAATAAGGAGTAAGAATGCAGAGTTTTTATTTGTAAAAAATAATGATAAAAGAACTAATAAACCAATAGCAGTGAATAGCCTTGGGTTAGATGTAAACAGATTGCTAGAAAATTCCTCATCTTCTTTTGTATTTTCATCTACGGGTAGTTCAATTACTCCAGGCCAAAAAGTACCTTCGTCATCCGAAGAGAAATTAAATCTATACTTCGAGAAGTTCATTTTGCTTAACTGAAAGTAGTTCGTCTACTTTTTTTACATACTTATCAGTTAGTTCTTGAATTTGTGTTTCAAACCTTTTAACGTCATCGGCAGATATCTCATCCTTCATTTTATCTAATTCATCTATACCACTTCTTCTATGTGATCGTATAGATATTTTTGAGTCTTCAGTAAATTTTGATGCAACTTTAGTCAGTTCTTGTCTTCTTTCCTCAGATAAAGAAGGAATAGGAATTCTTATAACGTCACCATCTGTAGCTGGATTGAGACCAATGTCAGCATTTTGTATAGCTTTTTCAATATCTTCAAAAGAACCTTTATCAAATGGTTGAATTAATAACAATTTTGGATCAGGTACGCTGATTGATGCGAGTTGTTGCAAAGGCGTTTTTGTACCGTAATAATCGACCTGGATATTGGTCACTAGTGAAGGATTAGCTCTACCAGTTCTTATCTTTGTAAACTCTTCAACTAAATGATTAACTGAAGTTTTCATATTACTTTCTACATTTGAGATTAATTCCTGTGTCATAGCTAATTTATTAATGTTCCTAATTCTTTTCCAGTCAAAACATCATATATGTTATCTGCATGTGTTCCATCAAATACTCTAATTGGCATTTCATTTTCTTCACATAAAGTAATTGCAGTTAAATCCATGACCCCTAATTTTTTTTCAACAACATCTTTATAAGAGATTTTATCATAAAGTTCTGCATTGCTGTCTTGCTCAGGATCTGAGGAGTAAACTCCATCAACTCTTGTTGATTTAAGAACAATGTTAGCCTCAATTTCATTAGCTCTCAAGGACGCTGCTGTATCTGTTGTAAAGTATGGATTTCCTGTACCTGCAGCAAAAATGACTATTCTACCTTTTTCAAGATGTCTCATAGCTCTTAGTCTTATATATGGTTCAGCAACAGCTGTCATCGTAATGGCAGACTGAACACGAGTTTGAGTGCCATTTTTATCTAAAGCGTCTTTTAAAGCTACTGCATTTATGACTGTTGCCAACATACCCATGTAGTCAGCATTAGCTTGTGCCATTCCTTTTGCGGATTCTTGCACACCTCTAAAAAAGTTACCACCACCAACAACTACAGCAATTTCAATACCTTCTGCATTAGCTTTTGAAATTTGATCTGCGATATTGGTTAATATATCGGGTGAAATACCAAAGTTAGTATCTGAATCAGCAAAAGATTCACCAGAGAGCTTTAAAAGTACTCTCTTTGCCATTTAGGAACCTACTTCAACCCTGGAAAACTGTTTTATATAGATTTTTTCTCCTAATTTTCCAGACATTTCTTCTATCATAGTGCTGACTTTTCCTTCGTAAATCTCGGGATTACAAAATGTTTGTTCGTTTAGGACATTATCTTTATAAAAAGAAACAATTCTTCCATCAATTATTTTTTCAATAACTTCAGGTGGTTTACCTTCGTTTTCAGATTGCTTAAGAATAATATCTTTTTCTTCTTGAAGTTTTTCTTCTGAGATATCTTCGATGTTCAAATATCCAGGTTTCATAGCTGCAATATGCATTGCGATTTGCTTAGCTGCATCTTTAAATTCATCTGATTTAGCAACAAAATCAGTTTCACAGGCTAATTCCACTAATACACCCGATACAGCTCTGTCTTGCTGGTAATGTATGTAGTCACCAATGGTTCCTTGATTTGCTTCTTTGTCAGCTCTTTTTTTAGAGTCAGCTAATCCTTTTTCTCTTAAGTATTTTACAGCAGCATCGAAATCACCACTAGTTTCGGTCAATGCCTTTTTAGCATCCATCATGCCTGCACCAGTCATGTCTCTAAGTTTTTTTACATCAGAGGCTGATATACTCATTAACCATTCTCCTTTTCTTCTTTTACAGATTCCATACCTGCACCTTTAGCGCATGCCTCTGCAATAGCAGAAGTTACAACTTCTATTGATCTAATTGCATCATCATTCCCAGGAATAACAATATCAACTCCGGTTGGATCAACATTAGAGTCAGCTAGACCAATAACAGGTATATTTAACTTGTTGGCTTCAGTTAACGCAGTCGATTCATTCATTAAATCGACAATAAATATTGCATCAGGAATCTTGTTAAGATTAACAATTCCACCTATAGACCTTGTTAACTTAGCTATCTCTCTTCTAATTCTTAGTCTTTCAGGTTTGGGATAAGCATTTATCTCACCAGAGTCTTCAAGTGATATTAATTCTTTTAAGTAAATTACTCTTTTAATTATTGTTTTAAAATTTGTAAGCATTCCACCAAGCCATCTGTGGTTTACATACGGCATCCCAGCAGCTTCAGCCTGTTCTTGTATCACATTTTGAGCTTGCGGCTTTGTACCAACGAAAAGAACTTTTCCACTATTTGCTACAATTTTTTGTACGAAATCTTCAGCTTCTGCAATTGCATCATAAGTGATGCGCAGATCTAAAATATGTATACCGCTTTTATCCCCATATATGTAATTATCCATTTTAGGGTTCCATCGTTGAGTTTGATGGCCGAAGTGAACTCCTGCTTCTAAGAGTTCTTTCATGTTTGTACTCATTATTCTCCTTTGGTTGTTTCATCCCATATTTATTACTTACGCGGCTTCCAAACTCTCGTTCACCAAGGAAGCTTTAAAAATATGGTGTCTATTTCTTTACAAATGATACCTACGTATGGTTATTAATCAACCTCTTGGATGAGTTCTTTTATATTTTTCTTTTAATTGCTTTTTAGATACATGTGTATATATTTGAGTTGTACTTGGATCAGTGTGACCTAGTAGTTCTTGAACAACCCTAAGGTCTGCACCTCCATCAAGTAAGTGTGTTGCAAAAGTATGTCTGATGCTGTGTGGAAAAGTACCAAGACGAAGCTTCACAATCCTTCGTACTTCCCTATCCGAAATTTTATTACCTTGTATGCCCAAAAAAAGATAATTACTTGATTTAGATGTGCTAATTTTAGCTCTATTTTCCAACCACAAATTATAATATTTATAAGCTTGTTTAGTTATTGGTAATATGCGTGTTTTACTACCCTTTCCTAAAACTCTTATAGAGTAATTATTTTTAACATCAGTTAGTTTTAAGTTGGTGAGTTCTGAAACTCTCAAACCCGAAGAGTAAAGAAGCTCAATTATTGCTCTGTCTCTTATTTCTTTAGTTGACGAAATTGGAATATTGTTCAATAAAGTATTGATATAGTTACTAGTCATAACATTTGGAAGTTTTTTTTCGGTTTTTAAAGCTACTAAATTTGTAATTTCAGGAATTAAAACTTCTTTTGTTGAGGAACACCAATTTAAAAAAGTTGTTATTGATGCAATTTTGCGATTTAATGTACTTTTAGAATAATTATTTCTTGCTAAGATTTGGATGAATTTTTCAACTTCAATTACATTGTTACTATTTATATATTTAAAATATTGATTTATATCTGTTTTGTAAGCAAGTACTGTGTGTTCAGAGTAATTTTTGAGATTTTGTATTATATCTAAATATTCTGTAAGAAGAATAATCTGATCAGATTTATTAGTTAGTTTCAAGTCTTTTTTCTAATCTTCTTTGAAAAAATGATAATGACAATGTGATAATTAAATACATTACAGTTAAAACAAGATATGTTTCTTGAAAACGAAATGAACTAGCTGCATAAAGTCTACCTTGATATGTTATATCATTTACAGCTAGAACAGATAGAAGTGATGAATCTTTCATCATTCCAATAAAATCATTTCCAAGAGCAGGTAACATATTTCTAAAAGCTTGAGGTAATATTATAAATCTCATTATTTGCCTGTCATTTAAACCGACAGACATACCGCCTTCAAGTTGACCGGCGTGAACAGACTCTATACCCGCTCTAAAAACTTCCGCTATATATGCACCATAGAAAATAGCAAGTGCAATTATTGCCCTTAATATCATTGGTACTTGATTACCCTTAACATCAAATATAGCGGCGACGTCTACAACAATCACAAAGGCTATAGTAAATAGTAGAATCAAAACTGGTACCCCTCGTATAAACTCAATATATGCTCTTGAAAAATTGTTTATAAAAGTATTTTTACTTATTCGTCCAACACCAGCAATTAGTCCTATGACTAAGGCAATTATAAAAGAAGTTAACGTACAAAGAAATGTAATGCCTAAGCCAGGAAGTATAAATTTTGTAGCGGCTAAATATTCTTTATTGCCCGTATCTTGGTCTACATTAAAGAAAATAGAGTAAATCATATATGCAATGATTAATCCTATGAAAATTACCCATATATTATCTTTCTTAAAAATTTTTTTATATAACGTCATAATAAAAGAATAGGCATAATTAATTAAAATTATGCCTATTCAAACTATTTTAATTAGTTATTTATATAATCTAATAGATCTTGCAATGAGTTTATGTCACTATCATTAGCAACCATAATTCTCTGAGCAATGTTAATATAACCAGTTGAAAAGTCGACTGTTTCATCTCTTTCTGCTGTTATTGTTATTCCATCACCTGCGACATCAAATTGACCATCTGCAACTGCTTGGATCATTCCATCCCATGCTGCTGGAGTGTAAACAGGGACAAAGTTTAATAACGTAGACAGTTCATTAAACACATCATAGTCCCAACCCTTGGCTTGACCGTCAGCCAAATCAATGTAGTTAAATGGAATATATGCATTTTCAACCGCAATTATCATATTGCACCCACCAAGATCAGGAAGCATGTTAGCACCAGTACCTATTGTTGCTTCTGAACATGGACCTGTTCCATCTGCGTTAGTAGGGGCTCCTACATCTTCAGATATACCGTCGTAGTCTAATGTGAAATCAGGATTGAAATATTTTTCATTAATTTCACCTAGTTTTCCTGACTCAGTCATAGCTGCTAAACCAGCATTGATAGGAGCTACCAAAGCACTATTATTTGGAAAAGCAAAACCAAGTAGTTCAGAGGTTAAGTCTTCACCAACTAATTTTACTTCACCAGCATTTGCACCCATATAGCCAAGTCCTGCAGTTTCATCTAAAAGAGCCGCTGCGGCATCCCCAGACATAACTGCTGAAACAGCAAAATCAAATGTATCATAGGCAACTACATTTTCTTCACCTACGAGTTCAACTGCTTTATCAAAATTTGTTGTTCCTTTTTGAACAGCAATAACAGGTGTCGCACCTGCGTCGCCACAAGCGACAATTATCATTGAAAAAATAAGTAACAATATTAACTTACTTTTTACTTTCATATTTTCTCCTTTTTAAAAGTACCAAACAGTATTGCATAAATATACATAAAGATGAATATTTATACAAAAATTTTATGCATCTAATGTATTTTTATAATCTGGTTGTCTCTTGTCAATAAAAGCTGCCATTCCCTCTGCTGCATCAGAATGCAGGAATCTACTTTTTTGATTAACTCCTTCTAGGTCAAGAGACTCTGAAAATGTTTTATTAAGTCCATTTTTTATTTGTTCTTTATTCATACAGATTGATATAAAACTTAATTTATCCAATTTATCAACTAGCATTTCCATCTCATTATTGAGTTGATCTGATTCAACAAGCTTATAAAGCATATTTAATTCTTCCATGGTTGTACCGTCGATTTCATCAGTAGTCATCATTAATTCTTTAGCTTTTTGGATTCCAATAATTCTTGGTAACATCCAAGACCCTGCAAAATCAACTACAAGCCCCCTTCTAGCAAATACTTCAATAAATCTTGTATTTGGCGTTGCAATAATAAAATCAGATAAAAGAATCATATTTGATCCAGCACCTGCACATATACCATCAACTACAGCTATAACTGGTTTTCTGCAATCCCATAAACTTTGTGCTGCTGCTGAAACATCATCCATCAATGCATTTATATTTTCACCAAGTTGTGCTCCTGATGAAAAGTTTCCATTGGAGTGAGATAATATAAGATACTTGAGGTCACTCTTGTCGAAAGCTTGTATCTCTTTACGAAGCTCAATCCAATCATTTGCAGAGATTGAATTTTTCGTCTCTGGATCGTTAAATTTAATAATTAATTTATTACCTTTATTTTTTGAATCTAAAACCATATTCGAAGTTTAATATAATTTAACTTAGAATGTAAGTATGGGTTTTGATCCAAATAGGCCATACAAGGCTAATAAAACTGATTACCTCAATATTGCATTGTGCATAGTGCTTGCTGTCATAGCTATTATTTGGGCATTAAATTAAATGAAGTTCGATGTAGATCTGTTAGTCCATATTTTTGAATTGCCTGTCTATGTTTTAAAGTTCCATAACCCTTATTATTAGCAAAATCATACTCTGGATATTTTTCTGACATTTTAACCATATAGTTGTCTCTACTGACCTTTGCCATAATACTTGCTAAAGCAATGGCTATGCTTTTATCCTCACCTCTCGTTAAAGAAGTAACATTTAATAAATCAATATTGAAATGATCTACATATATTTTTTCGCTGCCTGTATCTAATTTTTTGATTGAATCAGTTAAAACTACATTATTTGCTTTTTGTATTCCATACTTATCAATTTGTTTATTGTCACATATAGAAATTACATAAACAATATCTGTATTCCGAACAACATTGTAAATATTATCCCTTTTTTTTGAAGTAAGTTTTTTTGAATCCTTAACATCTGAGAGATGATCATTGTCTTTAAGATTTATTTTTACTGCACATCCAACTATCGGACCAGCAAAACATCCTCTTCCAACTTCATCAGCTCCAATTACATACTGATTAGGATTTTCAGACCATATGGTATTTTCAATCATTAAATTTTTGGAAGTCTTGAAATGGGTATACTTTGTAAAAAGCTTTTCCAACTAGGTTATCATCAGCCACAAACCCGAATATGCGAGAATCTTGACTATTTACTCGATTGTCACCAAGCACAAAGTAGTTATCTTCGGGAACTACGTAACTTGATTTTGTACTGAAAGTTTCATTATTAATACCTTCAAAAGTTACTTTTTGGTTATTTCTGTATACAGATCCATAGTTATCAATTTCTATTACATCACCAGGTAGCCCTACGATACGTTTTATATATACTGTTTCAATATCTAATTCAAATAGATAGTTCCAAAATTTTAGTGATTTTATCAATTTCTCTTCATTTGTGATGTTTGAATAGCTGTCCGGGTGATAAAAAACAACTATATCCCCAACCTCATACTTAATAGGTAAAATATCTTCCTTCACAACTAATACTCTGTCAGCAACTGAAATGGTTGGTGACATCGACTCTGAAGGAATTATATATAGCTGGACAACGAATGTTCTTAATAAAGTAGCTAATAATAAAGCTACTGCAATCGTTAGTAAGTTTTTAAGAATTTTTATGATGTTCTAATTTTAATGAGTTATGAACGATCTTCTTTAATTTTGGCAGATTTTCCAACTCTGTCTCTAAGATAGTACAGTTTAGATCTTCTTACTTTACCTTTTCTTGTAACTTCAATGGAATCTACTATTGGAGCATGTACAGGAAATATTCTTTCAACGCCGACACCGAAAGATAATTTACGGACAGTTATAGTTTTATTTAAAGCGACTCCATTTGTTGCAATAATGACGCCTTCAAATGTTTGGATTCTTTCACGGTTACCTTCAGAAACCTTAACATTAACTTTTACAGTGTCTCCAGCTTTATAAGAAGGTAATTCTTCTTTTAACTTTGACTTTTCTATTTCTTCAATTAAATTCATAACTTCTCCAGTAGAGGATTATATAAGTTATTTTGCGTTATATGTCCTTTAAATTATTCTTTTTCCACTCTTCAATTTTTTTATGATTACCTGATAAAAGTACTGTAGGAACCTCTATGTTTTTGTAGATTTCAGGTCTGGTGTAAACGGGGTGGTCATATTTACCATCTGTAAAGGACTCTACATCTAATGATTCTGCATTACCTAAAGCTCCAGGTATTTTCCTAATAAGTGCTTCTAGCAAAAATAAAGCAGGAACTTCCCCTCCAGATACAACTGTGTGACCGACTGAAATTTCATAATCACTGTGCATATCGATAATTCTCTGGTCAAACCCCTCATATCGCCCACAAATAATATTTGCGGAATTAAAGGAATGTAATTCCTGTATTAAATCCTCATCAAGTTGTTTACCTGAAGGTGTTAAGAAAATATTAATATCAGATTTTACAGAAGAAATTGCATTGTCCAAGGGCTCAGCCATTAAAACCATCCCTGGTCCCCCTCCATATGGAGCATCATCTACTTGTTGATAATCACCTAAACCGAAGTTTCGTAAATCTGTAGTCATCAATTCAAAAATATTGTTGTTATTTGCTTTAGAAATTATTCCAGTTTCCAACCATTCTTCAATTAATTTGGGGAATAATGAAACAATATTATATTTTGATAACATTTTGAGAACTGATTTCTTCTAAGTTTTTAAAGGAAGTGTAAAGTGTATTTCTTAAATAAGGAACTTTTCCTGCATCTTTTATTAGATTTACAAATTCAGTATCAGTTGTTTCTTGCCCATGATTTGCACCCGAAGCTCGACTTATATTTTCATTTATTAATGTACCTCCAAGGTCATTAACTCCTGATCTAAGAAGAACCTTCGCACCATCGTGTCCAAGTTTTACCCAACTAGCTTGAATATTATCTATAGTGTTATGGAAGTAAATTCTTGCCAAAGCGTGCATAAGTATGACTTCATCCCATGTTGGCCCAGGCATACTTTTTCCTTGTAGAAAAATAGGCGAACCCATGTGAACAAAAGGCAGAGGAACAATTTCAGTAAACCCATTAGTTTTAACTTGTATATCTTTTATCAGTCGAAAATGATTAACCCATGACTCTAAATCGTCAATATGACCAAACATAATTGTAGCGGTTGATTTAATTCCAATAGAGTGAGCAACCTCCATAACGTATCCCCATTGTGAGGATGTAATCTTATCATCACATAAATACTTCCTTATTCTGTCATCGAGAATTTCAGCTGCAGTTCCAGGTAGTGTTCCTAACCCTGCTTCTTTAAGCTCTGCAAGATAGGTCTCTACTGATTTATTAACTGTGTTAGCTCCTTGCCATATTTCTAATGGAGTAAAGCCATGGATGTGCATTTCAGGTAACTCCTGTTTAATTCTTTTCACTAAATCTATATAAAAGTCTCCTGTATAGCTTGGATGAATGCCGCCTTGTAAACAGACTTCAGATGCTCCTGTTTGATGGGCTTCAATTGTTCTCTGAAGCACTTCATCAGGGGTTAAAGTATAGGGCTTTTCTTTGAGATCAAGGCTTTGGGGACCTTTTGAAAAACCACAAAAACCGCATTTGTAATAACATTGGTTTGTGTAATTTATATTTCGATTTTTAACAAAAGTTACTTTGTTACCATGAACGCTCCGAGTTAAGTCATCCGCAAGTTCTGCTATCTCGTTAATATGTTTCCCAGATGTTTTAAATAGTTCTAATAAATCATCTTCAGAGAGCGTATTAGTTTTATTAAAGTTGCTTAAAATTTGATCAAATTTAGGTGATTTGTAGTCAGAATGAGCTTCTGAAGAAAAATTAAATAAGTTTGGAATAGGTTCACCGCTTCCGGGATACCAGGTTGAAACTTCTCTTTTATATCCTCTTACATTTCTAGTCTGGAGAAAATTTGTAAACTCAATTTTTTCTAAAATGTTTCTTGCCTCATTAATTTCAAGCAAGGGTGAAAGTACAGTTCGTTCGTAAAGATTGTTATTAGTAGTGTTTTGCAACTCAATAATTTGATCTTTACTCCAATCTCGAAGAAATAAATCATCAACTCCTTTTGAAATAGCTTTTTGAGCAATGTCAATGGAGTTTGCATATATAGAGACTTTGAAGTCTGTAGCTGCATTTATAGATTTAAAAAATTGTATATCTTCTGAATCTTCGACGAGAACATATCCAGGTTTATGACGAGAAATAACCTCAAGCGCATTTTCTTTATTACCGCTATATCTATAAATTAATCTTTTTGAGTATTGAGTTAATTTATGACCTATCGTCTCATCAGTAATGAACCATGCGGATGCCTCTATTGAAAGATCTGAGGTTATTGTTTGGAACCCTTTTACAAGCAATGATTTAAAATCTACTTTAGTGTCATTCTTTAATGTAAATGCGGAAGTGCCTTCTTTATGCCTTGAACTCAAATATATCTCATTGTCGCTGTCACAAGGGCGAATTCTTAAATAGGAAATATTATTATCTGTCATATTTTTGGATATCCATCTTTATCAATAACATTACTAACTTTTTCTAATACCTGTGGGCTTAACCATTCATTATTTATGAACTTTGGATATACAGGTAATCTTTTGATTAGAGATTGACCACTTTTGATTGTTAGATTTTTTAAATTTTCAATATCTGGCCATAGATGATCGGGGTTAACCCAGTCAATGGTTTTAGGTGATATACCACCTAAATCATTTATGCCACTGGTAAGATAAATTTCAACCTCAGGTAACAAGTTAGGTGGAACCTGTAATGATACGTGTCCATGAAGAAATATTCTCACCGTTGCAATAATTCTTAAAAACAGATCATTTATCACTTCTGCATTATTCCTCATTAGTGTATTTTGTTTAGCTCTAAAATTTTGCAATATTATCTCCTGGACAGCAGAATTTTTGTTACATGTTTCAATTAATCTGAAAATATCTTCTATTAACTCATCTTTAGTTTCCGTAATCCCAATCAATAACCCAGTTGTCATCGGATACTTTACTTCCTGTGCATTTTCTAGTGTTTCAAGTCTCAGTTCTATTTGTTTTGTTTTAGCCTTATAGTGAGCTTTTCCTTTTTCTAAAAGTTTTGGAGAATAGCTTTCAAGCATTAAGCCACCGGACGGTGAGAATCTCTTATAGTTGATAATTTCATCTCTAGACATCAATCCAGGATTGGCGTGAGGGAATATATTATGTTTATTGTGTATTTTTTTCATATTTTCAATGAGATATTCATGAGTTGATGAGAATCCAAATGTATTTAATTGTTCGAGAGCAAAGTCCCATTTAAGTTCTGGTTTGTCTCCAAGAGTAAATAATGCCTCGTAGCACCCTGCAGATACGCCTACTGAAGCAATAGCGTCCACTTCTTCATAATTAAGATATGTTCCTCCTTCTTTTGGAGACTTTACAAATGTACAGTATGCACATGAATCTTGACACAAAGTAGTAAGAGGAATAAAGACTTTTGGGCTATATGTTATTTTTTCTCCAAAATTTGATGTCTTTACATCAAATGCCTGAGAAGATAGTTCTGAAGTGGGTCTATCTCCAAATAAATATTCTTCTATTGTTTCCCTTAACACCATTACTTATACCTTAGAATTAACAAATATTTAATAAATTTAACACAATTTAACTATTCATTCATTTATGATTATGATTTGGATGTATGGGGAATAAATGAACATTTCAATTCTTGGCTTCGGAAGAATAGGTAGAGACCTTCTAAGACAAACTCTAAATGATGATTTAATCAATATCGTTTCTATTTCTGATATAGCTGATAAGGATAATCTTCTCTACTTACTTAAATATGATACGATTTATGGAAAACTTAACGCGGAAATCGAAACAACTGACACTGGATTTAAAGTAAATGGTAAACATATAGTTTTTAATACTTGGAAAGATGCTTCAGAGTCTTCTTGGAGTGAACTTGAAACAGATATTTTAATAATATCAACAGGAAGGCAACAAGATGTTGACGAAGTAAACGCACACATTGAAAAAGGGTGTCAAAGGGTCTTAATCGCCTCTACTCCAAAATCTGGAAGTGATATACAAATCTATGTTCCTGGTGCAAATGACGCAAAAGTTGATTTTACAAATAACAAAATATCTTTAGGTTCAAATACAGCGAACGCAGTTGCCCCACTTTTAAGAATTTTAAATGATGAATTCGGAGTGGATAGAGCATTTTTAACAACAGTACATGGATATTCAAATTCAAACCGTTTAGCAGATGTTGCAGGAGAGGGATTTAGACTTAATAGAGCAGCTGGAGAAAATATTATCCCTGCTATTACCAAATCTTCAGAAGTTATTGAAACTGTATTGCCATTTATGAAAGACAAAGTTGCATCCTCTTCAATGACCGTTCCGGTACCTGACGGAAGCACAGTTGACTTAACAATCGATATACAAAAACCTGCTTCTTCAGAACGTGTTAATCAAGTAATACAAGAAGCAATAAAAAACTTACCTTACAATAAAGTCCTTGATATAACCTTTGACCCCATAGTTTCTTCAGATGTTGTTGGAAATTCACATTCTGGCATCATTGACGGATTAGCAACTATGGGTATAAATGATACCAAAATCAAAGTTCTTATCTGGTTTGATAATGGGTGGGGCTACAGTGCAAGAATTATTGATACCATTAACAAGCTCTCAGAAAGTAGTACACATGAGTAATATCGCTATAAACGGTTTTGGAAGAATTGGTAGATCGATTTTAAGAATCATTATAGAAAACAATTCAGACTTGAATGTAGTGGCTATAAATGATCTTGGAAACTATGAAAACTTATCATACCTTCTTAAACATGACTCTGTAATGGGTGTACTTGAAAATGATGTAAAACTTGAAGGAGATATGCTAAAAATCGACGAAAGAGAAATAAAATTAGTTTCAGTAGCTGATCCAGCCGAGCTTCCTTGGAAAGAACTTGAAGTAGATATCGTTATTGAATCTACTGGAATATTTGCTGATAGAAAATCTCTTGAAAAACACATATCAGCTGGTGCAAAGAAAGTTGTATTAACGGTACCACCTAAAGATGAGATTGATGCAACAGTCGTGCTTGGGGTAAATGATGATGATATTAAAGATGACTCACAACTAATTTCTAACGCTTCTTGTACTACAAACTGTTTAGCGCCTATTGCTAAGGTCCTAAATGACAGTTTTGGAATCAAATCAGGTTTAATGACAACCATACATGCATATACAAACGATCAAGCGCTTGCAGAAACTACTCATAAAGATTTTAGAAGAGGAAGAAGTGCAACCCAAAATATCATTCCAACATCTACTGGTGCAGCTAAAGCAGTAGGAATGGTGTTGCCGGAATTAAATGGAAAATTAGATGGTATGGCAATGAGGGTACCTGTTCCAGATGGAAGTGTTGTTGACTTAGTTGTAGAACTGGAAAAACAAGTGACTATTGAAGAGGTAAATAGTGCAGTAAAATCCGCCGCAGAAAATGAGCTAAAAGGAATTCTTGAGTATTCATCCGTACCTTTAGTTTCAACCGATATTTTACAAAATCCTCATTCAAGTATCTATGATGCATCCTCTACACAACTTTTAGATGGAAACCATATCAAGGTCGTGTGTTGGTATGACAATGAGTGGGGTTATTCAAATAGAATAGTTGACCTAGTTAATACATTAGTAAGCAATAGCTGAAATGATTTTACCTGAAGCTCCAAAAGCAGTTGGAAATTATGTAACAGTTAAAAGAGCAGGAAATCTTATATACACTGCTGGTCATATACCTATTGATAAGAAAACTAAATTTACTGGTAAAGTTCCAAGTGAAATTAGCGTTGAAGAAGCTTACAAGGCAGCAACACTATGTGCCGACTTAACATTAGCTACATTAAGTTCAGAATATAAATTGGATACTTTAACTCCTATTAATGTAGTTGGGTTTGTAAACTCAGATCCATCATTTACTGATCACGCCAGTGTACTTAATGGTTTTACTGACAAATTAGCTGAGACATTTAATGAGAAAGCAACTAGATCAGCAGTCGGAGTTGCGAGTTTACCTTTAAATGTAAGTGTTGAAGTACAATCTATCTTTATGATAAATGACTAAGTTGATAGCAATTTCAACAGGTGTTGAAGATGTAACAATGTCACCTGGTGAAATAAAATGTTCAGTACTGAACATGAATTTTATACATTTGTGCAACAAGTACGATGCCGAAGCAATTATTGTGCCCCCACAAAACCTTTCAATTGAGTTTACAAAATCCAATTTTGACAGACTTATCCTTACTGGTGGTGGAGATATAAACCCAAAAGTTTATGGTGAAGATTTACATGATAAGACTTCTAGGGTCTCTGATGAAAGAGATCACACTGAGGTTAATCTTTTAAAAATTGCCGAAGAAAATTCAATTAAAACTCTGGCTATTTGTAGAGGTCACCAACTCCTCAATGTCTATAAAGGAGGAACCCTGCACCAAGACATTAATGACACTTTTGATACTGAAATTGAACATCTGCAGATTAACGAAGCGGCGTCAAGACATATACATGATATTAATATATTGGAAGATACTTTATTAAGTTCTGTCACTAGTAACAGAACTGTAGGAGTTAATAGCATTCACCACCAAGTTATTAATAAATTAGGAGAAAACCTGAAAGTGTCTGCAGTATCTGAAGATAACTTAATTGAGGGTATTGAAAGTACAAGTGAATGGGAAGCAATAGGCATACAGTGGCATCCAGAAAACTTACTTGATGATGAAATTACTAATGATTTAATGAAATGGCTTTTAAGTTAAATCGAAGTTTACTAACTCCAGTTCTCCATCTTCATATTTAAAAAATTCACTATTGTAAGGCACAACAACATCTTCAACATTATTTATGGTTAGATAAATTAATTCATTTGCATAAAAATAATTTTTTATACGATATATTGAATTGATTGTTTCGTGTAGAAAAAAACCTGGCCACGGCAACTTATCGCTCATAAATTTAGTAATTTGGCTTGATGATATAGAAATATCCTTATCTCTGAATGTTTCAATATCGTTTATAGATTCAAAATCCTTAAATTGTATAAGATATCTGTCTTTGAGGTGTCTTTTGAAATCATGGATTACATATTTTTCTTCTTCAACAAATACTGTTAAACCTGTTAAATCATGTTTTCTAAAGAATGGATCGTGGTTTAAATACATGTAACCTTTTAAACCATGTGGTTTTCCTAGTTTGCCTAGGGTGAATTCTGTGTTTTTAGTCAATAAATTCGACTGATGAATCTAAACCTTCTTCATCAGCAGCAGCTTGTGCAACAGTTCTAATAGCTCTTGCTACACGGCCTCTTTTACCAATCACACGACCCATATCGTTAGATGAAGTTCTAACTTCAATGGCGACTTTATCATCTGTTGACGAAGCAACTTCGACTTTAACCTCATCTTCATTTTCTACAATTTGGGTAACAATGTACTCAACTACATTTTTAACTATATTTCCTGATTCAGACATTATTCTTCTTCACTTCCCTCGTTGGTGTCAGCTGATTCGGCTTCAACCTCAGCCTCAGCTTCATTTTTTTTATTATTGGCTTTAGAACTACTTTTAATTTTTGTTTCGGGCGGAGTAGGTATAGATACAACTTCACCTTTAGTAGATCTCCACTGAGCCCACGCTCCAGATATTTCAAGTAATTTTTGTGCACGTTCTGATGGTTGAGCACCCTTATCTAGCCATGAAACTGCTTTTTCTACGTCTATTTCTACTGTAGATGGATTGTCATGTGGATTATAAAATCCTAAATCTTCAATAAATTTACCATCTCGAGGTGAGCGAGCATCGGCTACTACGACTCTGTAGGTACGAGTTTTTTTCTTACCTCTTTGAGCGAGCCTAATTTTTACTGCCATATTGTATTTCCTTATTAATTACGAAATTCTATATTACTTTAACTGCATCTTAAACAGTCAGATTTAATAATATATCTTTAAAATAATAAAGGTAGAAATCATTTTAAAAATTAACTACTCTATCTTTAATGGAAATTATTGAACTAGAACACCCACTTTCACAACATTATTTGACTATTTTAAGAGACAAAAATACCACCTTTGAGACATTCAGACTAGCTGCATCTAAGTTGTCGTATTTGTTAATTATTGAAGCTACTAAAGAATTAGACCTAAAAGATAAACAAATTAATACACCTCTAGTGGAGACAAAAGGGAAAGAATTAACTTCAAACACAGTAGCTATTTCAGTATTAAGAGCAGGCCTGGGATTAATAGATGGTCCCAAAGATTTAATACCTAACATGACATTTGGTTACATTGGAGTACAGCGTAACGAAGAAACTGCTGAACCAGAAAATTATTATGAAAATCTGCCAGAAGTCAAAGATAAAGATATATTTATACTTGAGCCAATGTTAGCAACAGGTGGGTCCTTATCTTTTGCTATAGACACAGTTAAAAAATATAGCCCAAGAAAAATATACGCATTAACTGTTATTTCATCTCCAGAGGGTATAAAGTTCATTTCAGAAAAACATCCTGACATTACATTGTTAACTGCATCTATTGATGAAAAGCTAAATGAAAATTTTTACATAGTTCCAGGTCTTGGAGATATGGGTGATCGACTGTTTGGAACAGTTTAAAACAAAATGACTAAAAAATGTGTACTTCTAGTTATTGATTCACTTGGTGTAGGTGAAGCACCTGATGCGAAAGAATATGGTGATGAAGGTGCAAACACTTTTGGTAATGTTTCTAAAGCTGTAGGTCCTTTAAATTTACCAACATTTGATAGATTAGGTTTTGGACAAATGACAGATATTTCTGGAGTAAAGTCAGAAAACTTTAATGGAGTTGTCGGAAGGCTTGCAGAAAAATCATTAGGTAACGACTCTACGACTGGACACTGGGAAATTGCAGGGCTAGTTACAAATGAAGCATTTAACGTATTCCCGGAGGGATTCCCTTTAGAAATTGTTTCAGAAGTAGAAAAGTTGACAGGGTATAAATTTATTGGAAATTGTCACGCATCAGGTACAGAAATCATTAATAGACTTGGACAAGAACATCTTGAGACAGGGGCATTAATACTATATACATCAGGTGATTCAGTCTTTCAAATTGCAGCACATGAAGATGTGTTGAGTCTTAAAGAATTATATGAAGTTTCAATGATTGCAAGAAAAGTCTGTAATAAATTCAATATTGGAAGAGTTATCGCAAGACCTTTTAAAGGTGAAGTTAATAACTTTGTAAGAACATACGATAGAAAAGATTTTGGAATTACTCCCCCTGGTAATACTATTTTAAGTCATTTAAGTAGCCATGGGTATAAAAACTTTGGTGTTGGTAAAATTAGTGATTTATTTGGCCACGAGTTTCTTAATGAATCAATCCATACAGAAGGTGATTTGGACGGTTTGGACAAATTAAATAATCTATTAAAAGAACCAAAATATGATTTTTACTTTATAAACCTAGTGGACCTTGATATGGTTTACGGACACAGAGAAGATCCTAAGGGTTATTATGAAGGATTAAAGATTATTGATTCAGGGTTAGATAAATTACTTAATAATTTACAAGACGAAGACTTACTAATAATTACTGGTGACCATGGAACAGATCCTACAGATGGTAAAACCGACCATTCAAGAGAATTTGTGCCACTAGTGGCCTATACAACTACTCTTGAAGGAATAAATATAGGTGAAAGATCTTCATTTGCTGATATCGCTTCAACTATATGTGACTTTTTTGATATTCCTGATATTTTTGATGATGGTACTTCATTTTTTAAAACTGTAGTCAATAAATAAACAAAAATCTGTTTATCTATTATTGAAACATTTATTAGAATATGAAAATATGAAAATTGCAGTATGTGCCAAACAAATACCTGACCCCGCAATAACTGTAACTTATGACGGCGGAAATATTGCAAGACCAGACGAACAAGTTTTAGATGATACAGATAGGTATGGAATAGAAGTTGCATTACAACTTAAAGAAAAATTTGATGCAGAAGTAACAGTCATCAGTATGGGGAAACTAGGAACACAAAAAGGTATTCAACAAGCTCTCCAGATGGGCGCGGACAAAGCACTTGTTATTGAAGATCCTGCCCTTGAAAATTCAAACTCACTCATGACATCAAATATTTTAAGTGGAATAGCTAAAATTGCTGAAGCAGATGTAGTTATTTTTGGGACTGAATCTTCAGATGGTTATTCAGGAGTTGTACCTCAACAAGTTTCTAGATACCTTAATCTACCATGCGTTTCATATGTAAAGGGAATAGACATAGGTGAACAAATTGTTTTAACTAGACAAACTATTACAGGTTCTGAAAAAGTAGTAATGCCAGACAAGTGTGTTATTTCTGTCACAGCTAGTGGCGTAGAACCAAGATATCCAAACTTTAAAGATATTATGGCAGCAAAATCAAAAGAAGTTGAAGTTGTAGAATTATCAGCTTTAGAGTTTACAGCAGAACAAAATCAAGAATTCGTTGAAATTAAATCAATATCTTCTGAAAAAAGTGGTGAAAAACATGTTGATGAAGGTGATGGCTTCACTCTAATTATTGAAAAATTGAAAGAAATAAAAGCAATATGAAATCCTTATTAATTGGAGAAGTTAGCAATGGAAGCCTCTCAGCAGGCACTCTTGAAATCATCTCTAAACTCCAAGAAAACAGTTTAGAGTTTAACTTAGTAGTTATTGGCTCTGAAGAAGAGCCATCAATTGGATCAGATTCGTTTGACGTAACATACATTAAAGTAAATTCTGATGCATTGTCACTTTCAGGTGTGGCGGACAAAATATCTGAAAAAATAAATTCTGATGGGATAGAGCTTGTTCTAGCTTCATCTACATACGTAGGAAGAGACATATCGGGCTTCCTCTCAGTTGATCTAAATTCAAGTCCAGTATCTAATGTTATAAATTTCGAAGTTAATGACTCTATAATCACAACTACTAATTCTATAGATGGTGGTGAAAGTGAATACTATACAAATGTGACCTCCAAAGTAAAAATACTTATAGTAAGACCAAAATCTTTTGAACCAGTAGATGTTGCATTAAACAATAACTTCACAACTTTAACAATTGAAAATAATGATCTTACTATTGATGTACATGATATTTTTGTAGAAGAAAAATCTGGCCCACAACTAGAGGATTCAAAAATTGTAATTTCTGCAGGTAGAGGAATGGTTGATGTTGATAATCTAAAATATATAAATGAACTGGCATCAAAATTAAATGCAGCTATTGGTGGAACAAGAGCTATTGTTGATGCTGGCTGGATGCCCTACTCGCAACAAGTTGGGCAAACTGGTAAAACAGTAAAACCTGATGTATACATAGCTTGTGGAATTTCAGGAGCAACTCAGCATCAGGTAGGAATGAAAGATTCTAAGTTTATAATTGCTATTAATAAGGACGAAGAGGCACCTATATTTCAAATTGCTGATTTGGGTATTGTTGGGGATACTTTAAGTATTATTCCAAAATTAATAGAAAATCTTTAATCACTAAATTTAATTTTATTGTCAAAGGGAAGCACTTCATCAAATGTATATTTTTTAGATTCACCCTTATGAACGACAATAACATTTTCAGTACCAAACTCAGACATACGTTGTCTTGAAACTCCGCAAGGAAATATTGGATGTTCGTCTGCATCTATGCAAGCAACAGCTAAGGTTTCTATTTTTGTTTCTCCTTCAGAGATGGCTTTAAATACGGCAACATCTTCTGCACAAACTGTTGCTGGATAAGAAGCATTTTCTATATTGCAACCGGTATAGATATTCCCACTACTTGTAATTAGTGCAGCACCTACACGAAATTTAGAATAAGGCGCATATGCAGTCTTTGCAATATCTTCAGCTAATTTAGCAAGATTCTTATCAGAATCATTCATCGCTACTACTTTCATTTGCAATTAGATTTTCAAATTCAGATTTTGTTTTTATAAATATTCTTGATCCTGAACCAGGCTCCATTGTAACTCCGTATAATATATCTCCAGCATGCATCGTTTGTTGTTGGTGGGTAACAATTATAAATTGAGCATCATCTTTGACATAATTTAATAAATTAATCATTCTGTGAAGGTTTGCATCATCTAATGCTGCTTCGACTTCATCTAGTATGTAGAAAGGTGAAGGAAATGATTTGAAGATAGCAAAAAGGAAAGCAATAGCGGCTAAAGATCTTTCTCCACCTGACAATAAACTAAGTTTTTTAACTTTTTTACCTTTAGGCTGAACATTAATTTCAATTCCAGTTTCCAATAGATTTTCTTTATTCGTTAACTCTAGGGAACCTTTTCCTCCTGGAAATAACTGTTCAAAGATTTCTGCAAAATGAACTGATATAGAATTAAATGATGAATCAATTCTAAATTCGATTTCATCTTCTATTTCTTTAATATGCAATAAAAGTTCTTTTTTAGATGAAGTTAAGTCTTCAATCGAAGCAGATATTTCTTGGTGACGTGCATCTAGTTGTTCGTAATCTGTTTTAGCTAGATAATTAACAACACCTATTTTTTCAATTTGTTCTTCTATACTTCTTATGTCATTTTCCATTTCATTTTGATTGTGAAGTTCTGGATCGAAACCTTGAATTTGTCTCATTTCTATTCCGTACATATTCACAAGCGTCGAATAATGATGAGCTTTTTCTGATGAATATTCTGCCTTTTGAATAGAAAGGTTACTTTTTTCATCATTTAATGAAATGTAAGTTTTATTTAACGATTCTATCTCATCATCAAGTTCTGAAATTTTAGAATTTTTGTTTCCATGTTTTTGTTCATACAAATCTGCTTGAGAAAGCATTGATTCTGATGAAGTATTTAGAATTTGAATTAACTTTGTTGATTCAGCAATAATGTTTTCTAGTTCATTTTTATAATCTGTATCAGGAGCGTAGTGAATTTCATCGATAGTGAGTTGTAAGTCAGAGTTTTCATTAGTTA
>Ga0222719_10001217_pt1 | contig 25315 bp, 39 predicted proteins | sample C33_34DmetaG_FD_165039 | JGI IMG/M metagenome (GOLD analysis project Ga0222719, IMG submission 165039) | Estuarine water microbial communities from San Francisco Bay, California, United States - C33_34D | ecosystem: Environmental > Aquatic > Marine > Unclassified | place: USA: California...
TGTAGCGGAAACTATCCGTGATCTATATATGTCAGAAGGTTCAGTATCAGTGTTACTTGACTATGAACGTGTGTTAGACGAAATGGATCTATATGCGTTCAAGAACTGGTCGTCAGGCGAACTAGTGGATGGGCCAGACATTGGTCGTTACACAGTTACCTGCACGTTTTTATGGCCAGCAGAGCTAATGCCAGATCCACGTGGTGCTAAACGCTTACTACCATTTGGTGCCAAGGTCAAGTTCAAGAAGACCACAATGAAGGTTCCAGTCAAGATAGCCTCACCAGACGACTACCGCCCAGGCACTAAGAAGCCTAAGATGATTGAAAAGGAAGTTTGGTTGGTAGAGATGGAATTGCCAAAATATTTAATCAACGAGATCAGGACAGGTTCACAAGAACTTGAGGGTCAGGATATCGAGCTTGACGATCTAGATTCAGCATACGAGAAGGACTTAGACATTGAACAATATCAGCAAGATGACCAAGAGACTGCTTAACGAGGGACTGGAGTTCAAGGCCCTGGAAGAGATGGTTAAGCCCACGCTTCACATTGATGAATTTTCAAGTAAGATGGGCGACGATGATGACATCGCAGTTGCTAGTTTCTACGTGACAGATGAACAGGCCGCAAAGGACTTAGTGTCATGGTTCGAGAAGGGCTATGACTTCATACTCGACGCTGACAGATCACCAGGTGAGATAGAACCAAACAAATATTTGGTATACGTTGAGATGAAGCGTAGAACCAATCTCGCTGACAACATCGAGACCATGTTAGATGACTTATCAACACTAACAGAGCATGAGGGTTCTAATTGGACCGTGACACACGAGGGCAAGGACTTTGAATTCTCTATAGAGGCATTCAAAAAACACGTTCCGCTATCACCAAAGACCTATCGCTCAATGAAGGACGGTGAGCTCAACAGGATGAGAAACATCGCTGGTCTTAAAGAGAAGAAGATCGAAGAAGTCGCACAGGACGTGAAAGACTTCGTAAATCTGTCCACTAAGCGTTAACCATTAATAAGTAGTTTTATGGAACTACGCAGTCTGGCTGAATTTGAGCCACTATTAAACATAACCTATTCTGATGTTGTTTGCTTACCCGAGGAAGATTTTTTTGCACGGTTAGAAGAACTCTCAGCCACTGCAACACCAACAACATTTATAAGTCATTGCATGGACCAAGTTAGTGGATTCCAACACTATGATAAGATCAAACTGCTTAATCAAATAGCCAAAGACCGTCGACATCTTACTTTTATCATTATATCTGTAAATCAGCTAGACTTATGCCAAGAGGTGGTCTACTACTACTTTCCAGAATATCACGCAATATACTGGCCTTTATATGCGTCTAAGATACCTTCTAACCTAAAAATAACACACCATTTCCTTAGTCTAAACAAGCGTGGAGATCCGTGGCGACAGATATTATATAAGAAGTTTCATGACGATAATCTATTAGAAAAAAGCCATTTTAGTTATCTATGTGAAGATAGAAATTACGGAACACTATTTCATAAACCCACATGGTATGATAACAAACACTGGGCAGACACAGATTTTATTCCTAGATACATGCCCGAGCTTGAAGGACCATGGCCAAACAACAAGTTTATTGAATTAGAGGATGATCCTTTGTTAGATGCCTATAGGGATAATAATCAATCAGATATTGACCCAACTTGGAAAGTGGACCTATCTTTAGTAAACACCAGTTTCTGTAATGTTATCATCGAAACAGACATAGGTAATGAGCTAGTTAACATCAGCGAGAAAACCATTGGCGCCCTAGCATCGGGTCATCCTATGTTGCTGTTAGGTTCGAGTGGCACACATCAATATCTCAAAGACCTAGGATTTGACATGTTTGATGATATCTTTGACAACAGTTTTGATCAAGAATGGGAACTATATCGTCGATTCTGTTTGTTTACAAAATCTCTTGACAGGATTGCTGACAAAACAATCGAAGAATTGGATCAGATACAAAACAATATATGGGATAGATGTTTAAAGAATAGACAGCGAGTAGAAGAACTACATGAAATAATGCACACTCGTGCTAGAGAAATAGTTCAGTCTGTGTTCCACAAACTTAACATGTGATCATATACTTTTCGTATACCTTGACGATTAGCATGTAGTCCATCAGGCCAAAACAATTCAGGATGGTCTTTCCATAGTTGATATTTACGTCCTGCAGATTCTGTTATATCAAGTATTTCTTGTTTAAACTGACTGCTAGGCTTTTTAATATTCATCCAATGTTCTTCCCACTCATGGCTGGTCATGTATGGTGTATCTTTAAAGCCATGCACTAATAACTCACTGACACTAGGTATAACATAATTTAAATCTTTGGCAGTTACTTTTACACAGCCACCTATCAGTGTTACCTGAGGGAAGTATTTTAAATAATCACAGACATATTCTGTGTGTTCTTGAACTATTTGTTTAGGACTAATTGTTGAAAACTCTTCAAAGGTTGCTTGACGCAATGGATCTGTAAAAAAGAATATTAAATGATCAAATGATTCAGACTTGGCGGCTTCTAAACTCTGTAGGTTATTGTTGCCGCCCACTGACACATTCTTAACATCATAACCATCATCACGCAGATATTGTTCAATGCCAGAGTGCGTTACACGATAGTCAACATTGAGACCATCCCATTCTCCACAGCCCCAACTGTCGCCTGTTATTAAAATACGCATGGTAATATTTAACCTATAAATAGTGGTATGGAATATAAATCACAGAAACATTTAAGTCTAGATGAATACTTCACATCTACAGAAAATCTCCCTGAAATTCCTTACATAGAGACCATGGTCACACATGGATGCACCTTAGCCTGCGAAGGTTGCACTAACTATTCAGATTATGGAATGAGTGGCGGTAATGTATCATGGGAAGAACACTTTGAAGATCTAAAAGTATTGTTCAATCGCTTTCGTGTAGGCTGTTATGGATTCATTGGCGGCGAGCCATTTATGCACAATAAGTTTAAGGATTGGATCGTAAACTTCAAGGAAGAATTTCCCTATGTTACACTCATGGTGTTGACCAATGGGCAGATGTTTGCTGAAAACGCAGATTGGTTTTTAGATGCCATGGAAAAGTATGGCATGATCTATCTTAAGATGACTAATCACATTCCGGGTGCAACGTATTACGAAGAAGCAAAACAACTAGTGTTGGACAGGTTTAATTGGCAACGAGAAGAAGATGGATACTGGATTAGCGAAGATCCTCCACATGTGATCGATTTTAGGACCGAGGAAGTTCCTACGTTCATGAAGATTCTCAAAGGCAAGTATGGCAACAATAAACCCTATGATAATGATCCTGTTGAAGCATTTGAAATTTGTAATCAACAAATATGTCCCTTGTTCTATGAGGGTAAACTACATAAATGTTCAACTGTGGGAATGTTAGACAGGATGCTTATAGATCATAATCAACATGACGATCCAGACTGGGCTCCTTACGTTAATCAAGGTATTGATATAAGAACTGCCAGTGATCAAACATTAAAAGCCTGGGCTGATAATCATGGCAAACCACATATGAAACTATGTCGTATGTGTCCTACTGCGAAAGACAATGTGTTCTTTGATCACATTCCGTTAGTGGTAAACAAGCTAGGCAGAACCTAGTCTCTTACCCATTCAGCATATAGTCTGTGATTTTTACCGTTAGAATCTTCTAGTATTTCCACGCACTTATACCCATTGATTTCAGCGTAGTATTCTAATAACTCTGCGTCCCAGGGATAGAAATCAATTTTCTCACATAGTTTGCTGTCGTGATCTTGTAATCCTGGATTAACACGCCAATAGATACGTGACTTAGGTTTCATACAAGAAACTACTTTGCTAATTTGATTAGGCACTATGTCACCTTGTCCAAAGTTTAATGAACCTAGGCAAAATGCTACATCAAATAACCTATCCGGTTTGTAGTCTTCAATGGTAGTAACTACATCTGCTTGTTTACAGCCAGGATCAATGCCTACTAAGTTTTTAATCTTACCTTTAAACTCATTATGCCCACAACCAACATCAAGAACCCATTCGTCTTCTTTAATTTTGCTCACCAGGCCAAAACCACTGTATAAGTATTTGTCAGTGGTAGGTTGCCATACTTTACCAAAATATTCATTGAGGAACTTTTGATCGTGCATAATGATAAATCCGTAGTAGTTGTAAAATACTGCTCTGCTGTAATAATACTTATCGCAATGGTGTTCCATACTTTAGGAATTACACCTTGGAACTCAATACTACAGATGATTGCTATATGTGGATGGACCTATGTAGGCATCAAGTGGAAGGAAAAGGCTATCTTACTAAACTTTTTACCTCAATTACTAATTATTATCCCTGGATTGCTCTACTTATATGTTACCCAATAGAATATTTTTTACAGGTGTTCCTGGCTCACGTTGGTCTGGCATAGCACAGGTTCTTGAACAAATACCTGGCATGAACACCACTGATCGTAGTGCTGACAAAGAATACACACATCACAGTTACTCAGGTCACAAAGGCAGTTACTTTGGTCGAGGCATGACGGACATAGTGTTACATCCGGACGCATTGGATAAAGAATGGGCTGATCCAACAGCAGGTTGTAAGATAGTTAAAAGCCATGAATGGGTTGATTGGTTTGACAGAATAGAACAAGAACCATTGTTTGCTGACGATTGGAAGATGTTGGTATATAGACCAGATCAAACTAGTTTTGCATGGTGGCACGAAGCAGGTGGTTTCCAAATCAAGTATCCAGACTACTCTGCATATGAAAACTCAGCGAACATGTTAGCAGAAATAATACGTGTCAACACCAAAATTCTAGAATACGGAAGGATAAATAATTGCAGATGGGAGTATTTTACTTCCAACTGGATAACTGAAAATTTCGGTTATCAGATCGATGTAGATCATGTCTGGCCAGACGTATTGGTCACATTGATCAAAACTTAACGTTAAGACAAGGAAAAAGAAATGACAACAGCAAAAGATTTTGTTAAAAAATTAGGCGCTGACAACAAAGCATTATTCGAAGCATCACGTATGCAGGTTAATACATACTTTGCTAATCAGCCAAGCCAAGAAGAGCTCATTGAGCACTTCACAGGTCGTATGGTAAACGAAAGAATGAATATGGTTGCTATCGCAGAAAAAGTGGCTACACTTCCAATGGATACTGACACAACAGAATTACGTTTATTATCTAAACAAGCAATGGACGAAGCTCTACACTTTGAAATGGTTAAAGAAGTTATTGAACACATTTCAGGTCAAAAGGTTGACGTTGCTAAAGCAATCGCTCACGAAGCGGCTAACCCAACAGCAAAAGGTGCATCACTTTTAGAAAAATTTGAAGCATCAAATGACGAACTAGCTCTAGCATTATATCAGTTTATTGCTGAAGGTCGTGCTGAAGTAGTTTGGGAAGAAATGTCAGACGTTATCGAAGACAAGTTCATCTCAACACGTTATGCAAAAATTGCTAAAGACGAAGGCTTCCATTCTAAGATTGGTCGTGCTAAATTAGAGCAAATCTGTGGTGACGCAGAAACCCAAGCACGTGCTGAGAAGATCGCACACGAAATCCGTTGCGACCTATTTAGAATTTCAGCGGCTAACACAACTCCAGTAGCAGAAGCAAAAGAGTTAGTTAGACAGGCATACGGCTTAGAAGTTTAATAATTTAAACTGACCACATAAAAAGGCTAATTACTTAAAATAATTGGCCTTTTTTTATGACTAAGCAAACCACATTGATCTATTATCTCATCGGTGCGTATGGAACGTTCATCGAATGGTCCCTGAATTATTTCTCAGACCCAAATTTTCCTGAGGAATTGCCGTTCTTAAATGATGCCTCTCTTGGTGGAAATAGCCACGGGTATGACGGTTACTTCTTTATCAACGAGGATGAATACAATGGGTATCTACAGTCTTCCTTGACTGTTCCTTTTACCAGGATGCACCCAGGGACTTTAATATTAGGAAAGGCATTGGACGTGGTCCATGAGGAACTACTTAGGATATCCAAAGATTTCAATAACATCATCATACCCATATTTGATGACTCATCCAGATTCTGGGTGTTGGATAACTTTTTGACCAAAACTGAACTATGTAGCAAATGGCCTATAGAATGGCAAAAAGAATACTTTAGCAAGACCACAGGTAGAGATGATTGGGAACTTATCATCAGGAAAGATGTTGATAGAATAAAATGGCATCTATCTCCCTACATGACTGATACAGATCTCAATGGATTTAATATTAACTCAATCGAAGAGGCTCCGAGATGGACCATTAGAGAGATACTAAGTCATTGGTTATATTCTGGATATCTTAAAGAACACATGGATGATACTTTCACTAAACCATTTGGCAACGATATCAATAATGTTTTTTACTTGAATATCTCTGATCTCAGAGATAACTATCAATCTATTATCAGAGATCTGTTAACTAAATTAGATCAACCGATCGTCAGGGAGGATAAATTTGATTTTGTTTACCGGGCCTGGATCGAACAACAAGAACACAGGAACAAGGACGCGGAAGTTCCTAGTCTAATTAATTCAGCCCTTGATCAAATTGATTTTACAACAGAAACACCTCTCACACTGTTTGACGAAGCACGAATGATACATCTACTGAGAGAGAAGGGCATACCTATCAGAGATGAGGGTATTGAGTTCTTACCAAATAATAGTTTAGAGTTACACGAGTTGATCAAATGATAATAGCACTAACACAGAGAGAGCTTAACATCAGAGGATGGCAGTATGACTGCACAAGCCAAGACTGGTTCTCGTTCCTCAACAGACACACAATGCGTTTCGTCCCCAATGTTAAGGACTTTGACTATGCTGGTGTTGACTGCTTATTGTTAACGGGGGGTGAATCCACGTCCAACAGAGATCGTGTAGAAAACTTTGCTATTAATCTATTCCTAGAAGAGAACAAGCCTATTATAGGAGTATGCCACGGTGCGTTCTTCCTAAACACATACTTTGGTGGCATCAATGGAACTGTGCGAGGACACAGAGGAACCAATCATAAAATTAAACTGGAAGGCAAAACTCCTTACGTTGCTAGTTATCATTCAACGAGCATAGAAACATTGGCGGATGAATTAGATCCTATTGCCTGGGATATGGATGGTAATGTTGAAGGGTTTAAGCACAAGGACAAAAACATTTGGGGGATGGTATGGCATCCAGAACGCATGGTTAAGCCTGTATTACCTTCAGACCTAGAGGCTTTCCTAAATGAGTAAACAAATATTAATACTCACTGGTCCACAAGGTGCAGGTAACCATTTATGGTCCAAGGTGTTTAGTCAACACCCAGATGTATATGGATGGAAATCATTGCTAGAGAACTACTGGGAGCCACATCGTTTCAATGAACCATTTGCCGAATATTGGCGGAACCCAGAACGATTAGAAGAATTTGATTGGGATCAAAGTGATTACTACTTTACATCTATATCAGTTCCTTTAGGCATACCTGGACATAAGGAAAATCCATTATGGGAGCCTAGTCTGGAAAAGTTTAGTAATAAACTAGGTAGACTGGGTGTTAACGTAAAGTTTGCTGTTGTGGGTAGAGATCAAAACATACTGCGTGAGCAACAAACAAGAATAAGAACAGAACCCACACTGCCGTTGTTCTTAAAACAGATGCCCAAGAATGCTATATTTTTAAGTTATGAATTGTTATACTTGTATAAAGATGAGTATGTTAAAAGCCTAGATGTTAACATACCTGTTGACACCAATGTTAGTTGGCTGTTAGAAGATGATGCTAACTCTAAGTATGTGCATGGTATTGATGACAATGAATTAGATCTAGGCAACAAAACAGGTAAGGTATTTAAAAAAAGACCGTGAAGAAATTATTGATCATAACAGGACCACAAGGATCAGGGAACCATTTGTTCAGCAGGATATTAAGCCTACATCCTGATGTTGGTGGTTGGAAAGATCTACTAGATGAATATTGGATACCCAGTGACCTAGAACCATTTGCTGAATACTGGGTCAACCCTGATAAACTTACCCTAGAAGCATTTGAAGGTGCGGACTATTGGTTAGCAAATGTAAGTGTTCCTTTCGTATATGATGGCGTTAAACAGGTGCCTAAGATTGACGCTATGGCGTCTAAAGCACGTTCGCTAGGTATAGATGTTCAAATATGTGTTATTGTAAGAGATATGTATATAAACGATCTACAACAGCAAAGAGTTCGGAAAGAGAGAACATTACCCATAGCAGTAGACTATTTTGACTCATTGGGCGATGTTCACTATCTGGATCATGAAGCATTTTTCTTATACAAGGATCGCTATCTAAAATGGTTAGGCAAGATACTAGACTTTCCTATAGCATACGATCATCCTGATCTAATGAAGTTCATTGAGGAGGGTCCCAACAAGAAATATGTTGCCTATGTTGATGAGTATTGGTTAGATGAGCAAGTATGGAAGGGCATACAACCTAAGAAAGAGAGAGGTTTATGAAAGGTAAGAAAATATTAATCATGGGATTGCCAGGCGCAGGCAAGACCACACTGGCAGAGAAACTGGTAGATCAACTACCCGCGGTATGGTTCAATGCCGACGAGGTGCGTAACAACATCAACAAGGATCTGGGATTCACTGATGAAGATCGCATAGAACAATCACGTCGCATGGGTTTACTATGTGACATAGTTCTACGCAATCGCGTGGTGGATTATGTCATAGCGGACTTTGTTTGCCCCACGGAAGAGACACGCAAGACATTCAATCCGGACATCATAATATGGATGAACACTATCCAGGAAGGTCGTTTCGAGAATACCAACAAGGCCTTTGTCAAACCAGACTTTTATAACATCGAGATAACAAATTGGGACTATGATGTTGATACCATACTAGAACAGATAAGATTATATGATAGATAGCATACAGACGTTTGGTGATAGTTTTTTATTTGGTAGTGATCTATCAGATTCTGACGAAAATACGTATAGCAGGTCTACTTGGCCTGCACTGATTGCTGATGAATTGGATCTAGAGTATAAGTGCCATGCTCAGGGTGGGAGAGGTAATAATTTTATATCAGTTAACGTCTTATTACATGCCAACCCAGACAGTTTAAATATCATTAACTGGAGTTGGATTGAAAGATTTGACTATTGGATTGATCAGGATAACGAAACTCCATTGAACATGACACTGAGACCAGACGGTGACGATCTTTCAAAATTTTATTTTAAGAATCTACATCATGAGATCGGTGATAAGTTTTTAAGTTTATCGTTCATACATTCAACGCACTGTTATCTTAAAAAACATAATATACCATTCATATCAACGTTTATGGATCAACAACTATTAGATAACACAAACTATACACATTGTCTTTGGATCACAAACTTACAAAAAGAAATACAACAAGACTTAAAAACATTCCCCGGGGGTCAAACGTTCCTTGAATGGAGTCGTGCAAATGGCTATCCAGAGAGCAAGGGATGGCATCCATTGGAACTAGCACACGAGAAAGCGGCTGAATATTGGCTTCCCATATATGAAAAAGCAATAAATACGCATATAACAACCAAATAGGAAAGTATCATGAAACTATCAGAAAACTTTACAATGGCTGAGTTTATTAAGTCTGACACAGCAAATAGACTAGGCATTGACAACACTCCAGAGGGCGAACACTTAGAAAACGCAAAAGCACTATTTGAAAATGTAGTTCAGAAAGTGCGTGATCACTTTGGTCCTACAGTTATTAACTCAGGCTATCGTTGCCCAGAACTAAACGAAGCAGTGCGTGGCAGTAAGACAAGTCAACACTGTCATGGTGAAGCCGCTGACATCGAAGTTCCAGGTGTTGCTAACGGTGACCTAGCACAGTGGATTGTTGATAACCTAGAGTTTGATCAAGTTATTTTAGAATTCTACACACCAGGCGAGCCAAGTTCAGGTTGGGTGCATGTTACCTACAAGAAAGATGGTAGCAACAGAAACAAAGCACTAACAGCCGCCAAGATAGATGGCAAAACAGTTTATTCAAATGGGATTAATCCGTAATGAGTCTTTGGTTTATACAACTAATACCTACTAGCTGGCTAGAGTTTGCCGCACTTATGATTTTAATTGTAGGTGCTGTCATGTTCTTTGCTGGACACATTTTTAAATACACACCTTTTGTAAAACAATACAACTTTCCTTTAAGAGTCGTTGGTTTTATCTTATTACTAGCAGGTGCTTACTTCAATGGTGGTCTAGGTGTTGAAATGGAATATCGTGCCAGGATAGAAGAGATGAAAGCACGTATAGAAGTGTTTGAACAAAAGTCTGCTGAAGAAAATGTTAGAATAGAAAAAGAGATTCAAACCGAAACAACTATTGTAAAAGAGGACACGGCAGAAACTCTGGCAGAACTAGAAAGACTGCGTGAGCAAATTAATGCCAACTGTGAGTTGACACCTGACATGATTGAACTGTATAATAAAGGAATCACAGGAGGAAATGAATAATGTTTGAAAAACAAGAATGGTTTGCTGTCATCGTTGTTGCTATACTTGTTATCGTGTTAACAGGTTGTGCGTCAACCACTGTTCCTGTAACAATGAACTTTCCACAAGCACCTGAGCCTTTATTACTAGAGCCAGAAAAATTAGATCCACTACCAGAGGATGCCAAGGAAATGACAGAGTTACTAGAAAACTCAACAGTGAACTATGGCAAACACAGAGAACTACAGATAAAATATCTACGTTGGCAACGTTGGTATGAGACTAACAGAAGACTACACAAAGAAACCACAGAGGGTAACTAGTGAATAGTAAAGACAGAATAGAAAAGATCTCGTTATGGATCAAAGACTATGCTGAAAAAAATAAGATAGAAAGTCTAGTAGTAGGAGTATCGGGCGGTATTGATTCAGCAGTGGTCAGCACACTGTGTGCATTAACTGGCATACAGACTTATGTGCTATCAATGCCCATTAGACAAGCAGATGACCAACACGATCGTTCAGTAGATCACTGCTTAAAATTACTAGAACGTTTTCCAAATGTGCATTGGGAGACGATACACTTAACAAAAGTGTTTGAGCAGTTTGAAGCGTTGTTTCCTGCGGACAATAAATTGGCACTGGCAAACTCACGTTCAAGACTGCGTATGACTACACTGTATCAAGTGGCACAAGAAAAGAATGGTATTGTAGTAGGCACGGGTAACAAAGTAGAAGACTTTGGTGTGGGCTTTTATACCAAGTATGGTGATGGTGGTGTTGATATATCACCTATTGCTGACTGCTTAAAAACTGAAGTATGGGAAATGGGTAAAATACTAGGAGTCAGTGAAGATATTATCAATGCGGCACCTACAGATGGTTTATGGGACGATGCACGTAATGACGAAGATCAATTAGGTATGTCATATCCAGAATTAGAAACTGCCATGAAATATGCAGAGTCTGGAGAGAAACCTGAGGATTCCAAAGAAAAACAAAACTTGTTAAAATTTTTAGCAATACAAAAGAAAGCACGACATAAGATGGAACCTATTCCGATCTGTATGTTAGGAGACGAAGAATGAAAAGATTATTAGTATTATTTCTAGCAGTTATGACAATGTCAGGCTGTGCTACAATCAATCAAGTTATTGACTACTTTGACATGGCTAGATTTGACAACAACGAATACTTGTTGGCAGTTCAGGTCAGAACACAGGCTAACCTAGGTGCTCGTAAATGCGGAACACCTGATGTTAATCGTGAAGTATCACTGTTATGGAATCACTCGCTGGCATTTAAAAACTATGCAGAGTCAATTCCAAACAATGAGGAAACTGTAACAATGTCAAGTGAACTACTAGAAATTGTTAGGGGATTAGACAATCGTTACAACGTCGATAAGAAAGAGGTTAGCATGGGTTATTGCACCAGCAAATTTGGACTTATTGAAAAGAACGCAACCATTATTACTAACGTAGTAGGTGCTAAACCTAGATAATGGCAAACTTTTTTGAAAGTGGATTTACTGTTCTAAAAGAATTAGCAAAGGAGAAGAGAACGATGGACGCAATGAAAGAACTAAAAGAGTGGGTAGGTAACAATTACACAGAACTAGCAGACTGGGCAAAAGAAGCAGAGAACTACACTGCCATGTTTGAAAACAAGGAAATATCAGAGGACGAATACAAAGAACTTATGGGTGACCTAAAACACTCAAAAGCAATTAGTGACGCCGCTGATGACCTAGCAGTTCGTTCTAAGGCAAACGAAATGTTAGATAACATTATTATTGCCGCAGGGTGTGTATTATAATGGGCATGAAAAAATTCTCAATGAAACAGATGCTATGGGACAAAATGGTTGTTAAAACTATTCGTGGCATTCTCAAGTTACTTGGCTTAAAGAAATAATCCAAAACAAGGGCTAGATATTGTGATCCGGCCCTTTTCTCTATATAATTACTAGTATGGATCCATACTCAGTTCTAGGCGTTTCACGTAACGCATCACAGGAAGAAGTTAAAAAGGCTTATAAGAAACTAGCCATGAAGCACCATCCTGACCGAGGTGGTGATGAGACTAAATTTAAAGAAATATCAGAAGCCTACGAGCGTATTATAAACCCACAGGCCAACAATGACTTTGAATACACCCCTGGTGGATTTGGATTCCGTAGAAGTGGATCTGTTGATGATATATTCTCTGATTTTTTTGACTTTCATAATGGCAGAGCTCAGCGTAGATCAGCAACAGTGCAAGTTAGTATATGGATCACTTTAGAAGATGTGGCACAGGGTGGTGATAGACAGATAAGTCTACAGTCAAACAGTGGAGTGCAGGCAGTTAACATTACAATACCTAGAGGTGTATTAGATAACACACAGGTTCGTTATCCGGACATAGGACCAAACGGGCAGGATGTCATAATAGTGTTCCGTGTGAGACCCCACAAACAGTTTGAACGCATAAAGTCGGTTAATCTACAGACCGAAGTGGACGTGGACTTTTGGACATTGATACTGGGTGGCAAGGTCAACGTCAAGACTTTACTAGGAAAGAATCTGGGATTGAGGATACCAGCCAAGACCAATCCAGGAACGCTGATGAAAATGTCCGGACAAGGTATTCAAAATACTAGACAGACAGGTGATCTCTATGTTAAACTTAATGCAAAGTTGCCTGAGGACATACCTGAGGAAATAATAACTGTTTTAACCAAACACAGAGGTCAATAAATATTATTAGGACAACAAGAAAAGGATGGAGATGCAAAACAATCCAGAAATAGAATCAATTATTGAAGAAGCGATTAAGATTGCTACTAAGTTTAATCACGAGTATGTCACTGTTGAACATCTAACATTGGCATTGATACGCTTTGAAAGTTTCCGTAAGGTCTTATTGAGCTTTGGATCAAGCGTTCCTCAATTTGAACAAGAACTTGAAGCATATATTGCTGATCAAAAGTTCCTTGTTAAAAAAGAAGGTAAGGTTTCTAAACCTAAAAAGACCAATGCACTTGAACGTGTGTTCAATCGTGCTGGCACACAGGTATTGTTTTCAGGCAGACGTTACGTATCTACACTAGATTTATATCTGGCCATAATGAGCGAAAGCCAAAGCCACAGTCATTACTTCTTTCTCAAGTATGGTGTTAAACGTAAAGAGTTTTCAACACATTGGTCATCAAGTTATCCAAAACAGAGTGAGAAGACAATAACAGACAAACAGGCAACTGACATACTGGAAGAACACTGCACTAACTTGACTAATCTAGCACGTTCAGAGAAACTAGAACCAATGGTTGGCAGGGAGACAGAACTGGAAGAAATGATCAATGTTCTGGCCAAACGATTCAAGGCCAATGTGTTGCTAGTAGGTGACCCAGGTGTAGGTAAAACTGCTATTGTAGAAGGATTGGCACAGAGATTAGCCAATGGTGATGTTCCTAAGTTCCTAGAAGGACATGAACTATATTCACTGGAGATTGGTTCATTACTGGCAGGTAGTAAATACCGAGGTGAGTTTGAAGAAAAAGTTAAAGAAGTCCTAGAAGCACTGAGCACTAAAAAGAATTGCGTATTGTTTATTGACGAAGCACATCAAATGAAAGGTGCAGGTGCTGGATCAGGCACATCAGTAGACTTTGCTAATATGATCAAACCAGCAATTACCACAGGTAACTTAAAGGTCATAGCGTCAACTACCTGGGAGGAGTATTATGAGTCGTTTGAAAAAGAACGTGCCTTGATGCGTAGATTCTTTAGAGTGAGTGTTGATGAACCTAGCCTATCAGCAACAGAACAGATACTTGCAGGCGTGAGTCAAAGACTGTCAGCATTCCATGAAGTAGAGATCACATCTGAGGCTATCAAGTCAGCAGTTGAGTTGACCAATAGATACATGACTGACAAGAAAAATCCAGACAAATCAATTGATGTCATTGATGCGGCCTGTGCCCGAGAACGTGCAGGTGGTATCACAGGCACTATAATTAATCCTGAAAAGGTCATGGTTGAAGTTGCTAAACTAGCCAATGTTCCTGTAGATAGATTGAAGAATGAACAAAGTGATAACATCAAACACCTAGAAGAAAACATCAAAGACAAACTGTTTGGACAAGAACAAGTCATCAATGATGTGTTAGATAGAATCTATGTTTCATTTGCAGGGGTTAAACAAGAAAACAGACCTGTAGCAAGTTTCTTATTCTTAGGTCCAACAGGCACTGGTAAGACAGAACTAGCAAGACTTCTAAGTGATAACCTAGACATGAAACTGTTAAAGTATGACATGTCAGAGTTTCAAGAGAAACACACAGTGGCAAGTTTGATTGGCGCTCCTCCGGGTTATGTAGGATTTGAAGATGGCAACGTGGGCGGTGGTAGATTGATATCTGATGTCACCAAGAACCCTTACTCGATCATACTGTTTGATGAGATCGAGAAGGCACATCCAGATGTGTCAAACGTGCTACTACAGATGATGGACGAGGCCAAGATCACTGGATCAAACGGTAAGACCGTGGACATCAAAAATTGTATTATCATCCTAACATCAAACCTAGGTGCTAAGGACAACGAAAACAACAACATTGGCTTTGGTAAAACTCTAGGCAAAACAGGCATGGAAGACAAAGCAGTCAAAGAGTTCTTTAAACCAGAACTTAGAAACAGACTTGATATGATCTGTAAGTTCGTTAAACTTGACACACTTGCTGTTAAGAAAATTGTTAACAAGTTCCTTGATGAGCTTAAAAAGAACTTATTAGACAAGAACATTACAGTATCAATATCTGAAAAACTAATTGACTATCTGGCAGAAGTTGGCTATGACGACAAGATGGGTGCTAGACCAATCAACCGTAAGATTGATTCGTTGATCAGAGTTCCTCTCAGTAAGAAGATATTGTTTGATGGCTTGGAGAATTGTGATCTACACCTTGACTGGGATGAAGAGTTATTGATCAAAAATATAAGCCAAAAACAACTAACGGCAGAGCCAAAGGTAAATGATGATGGCTTCATCGTCCTCGATCAATTTAAACCCAAAAATTAAGTTTAGCGATAAACTGTTCTTTGACCAATACAAGTATTGCATCAAGGGAGAACTGCCGTGGATTGAAGTATGCAAGAGTTTGAATAACACTCGCATCAAAAGTCTGTTAGACATGTGGGATTCTCATCGTTACTATCGCAAGAAGGTAAACTTTGGTGGTTCTTGGAAGAACAAAGAAGATTACTATCTACCGGAACTACTAGAGCCTAATTTATATATTGCCAACCAATGGTTTGTTAATAATCAACAAAATGTGAAATTGCAGTTCTTTAGAGACAAGGTCTTTATCTACACAAGCAATCAAGATCATCTCAATGAGCTAGTTGATCTTAACATTTACAACGAGTTAAGTATCACTGAAATTAGTCTAGACAGACCTAGAGACACGGTCAAGGCTAGGTATCCAGGATTCACAGTGAGGGTATACTTCCGTCCCATGCACATCACGCATAATCAACGAGAATCGTTAATAAACTTCATTACCACTAATGAATCTGAGATCAGGACCAATGTTGGACTTGAGAGATTCATTAATCTGGATCCAAAGAGATACAACTACTACACCCTGAGAGATTACTTCTTCGTTGATCTGAGAGATGAAAGACTGCTAAGTGTGCTAGAGCTCATGTGCCCAGGACTAGTTCGAAAAACTGTAGATATTATCTACGACGATAAATAGTTTTATGGCAAAGATTAATTCAACAAACTTAGTAATCACATTAAGCAAATTAGTCAAAGACACAGATCCAACAGAACCTGTGTTAAATGATGAGACTAAAGCACAACTAGAAGCAATCGTAACTGAACTTGCTGGTGCTGGTGTCCTAGTAGAAATACAAGAGGCTTAAATGAAGACACAAACACTACAACTGCTACCATACACAGATTATGGATCAGCATCGGGTAACTACGACGGTTCAAGCGACTCATGGGCAGGTGCTGAGGTCAAGGCCGCAGGCTACTCATCAACCACAGGCACACTACAGTCAGTTGGCATATTCACAGAAGATTTCATTGGCACAATGAAGATACAGGCAACAGTAGATTCAACAACAGCAGAGTCAAGCTGGTTTACTGTTTATACATTCGAAGGTGACGGTTCGTCAGCAAATGATTCAACAGCAAGATTTTGGAATGAAGTCCAGAACATCACAGGTAAATTTACTTGGATGCGAGTATTAGTCGAAGACATGACACAGGGCACTATCCACAAAGTCACACTATCATACTAGAAAGATTATATGGAAACCATAAAGTTTAAAGCAGTAATCGATTCTGAATACTTCAACAATCCTCCACACTTGAGAATACAATGTAACAATGATGTCCTGGCAGATCTTCCAGTGACCAAAGAAACAGTGATAGAGAAAGAGTTGTCCGTTGAGGACGACACGGCATATAAATTACACTTCACACTACATGACAAGTCGAAATACGATACTGTCTTAGAAGATGATAAGATCGTAAAAGATACTGTTGTTAAGATCAAAAATATCGAATTAGATGATGTTGATATTACATCAATGTTACCAATAGACAAAGAAAAGTTCTACTATACACATGATGGATCTAATGAAAAGCACACATTCTATGATACTATGGGAGTGAATGGAACTTCTACGATAGAATTCTCATCTCCATTCTATCAGTGGCTATTAGAAACTCTCTGATAAATAGTTACATGAACAAAATAGTTATCTACTCAGGAAGGTTCCATCCATTTCACAAGGGACACAAGGCAAGTTACGATTACCTAACAAAACAGTTTGGCAAGGACAACGTGTATGTGGCCGCATCAGGCTCTATGGCTCCATTAACATCACCTTTTAGTTTCGAAGAGAAGAAGTCAATGGCTGAGAAACTTGGTGTGCCTGCAGATAGATTTGTTATGGTTAAAAACCCATATCGAGCCCAAGAGATAACTTCAACTGTTAATAAACCAGAAGATACAGTTCTAATATATGCTATAAGTGAGAAAGATGTTGATCGTTTCCAGTTCACTAAGAAAGATGGCACTCCAGGCTACATACAACCTTATCCAAAAGATGAAGCACATCTCAAAGACATGACACAGAACTCTTACGCATTCTTAACACCAACAGTTAAGTTTAAGATAGCAGGCAAGGACTTAGATTCTGCCACCGCCATTCGTAAGTTATACATTGACTCAGATGATGCAGGTAAGAACAGAATCCTTAAAGATCTATATGGTAAGGCAGACAAAGAATTAAAAGCATTGTTTGATCGTAAACTAGGTGTTACGGAAGAACTGTCACGCATAATGACCACACTCAAAGAAGGTGTTGCAGACAAACACGATAAGAATATGCGTAAGGTTGAACTAGCATTGGAAATGGAACGTGAAGTCAAGGCCATAGAAGAAGCAAACTTAGAAAACGCTAGTTTCGTAAACACGGAGAAAGGTCACAGAATTATGCCAGCAGGTGGTATGGGTTCTTGGGACTTTGATGGCCTACGTAAGTCAGTGGTAGACACACTTGATCAAGTAGCAGGTTTTATCAGAGGCGGACAACTTGATACAGCATACAAACTAGCATACAGACCAGGTGCCGCACTAGAGAAAAAATTACAAGCACTAGCACTGTATGATCAATGGATGGATGCACACGGTAACAAACCATTACCAATGGACAAAGAAGTTAGTCTTGGTCCTAAGTCAGAAGACTACATTGAGGAAGCATGGTCAGACAAATACAAGAAGTCCATTAACTGCAACAATCCTAAGGGATTCTCACAGAAAGCACACTGTGCTGGTCGCAAGAAATCTAAATCTAAGAAGTAAATCAGTATACATAAGTTAATGCAAGACAATTATTGTCCATTAGCGTTTCACGGTATATACGTTGAGAGATTACCCAATGGTAAAAACTCTCTTGCACCTTGCTGTCTAGCAAAAAAGTCAGACCCTATAGACACAGTAGACTTTGATAACAACACACATCTAGTAAAAATACGTAAAGAATTTAAACAAGGTAATAAACCTATAGAATGTGAACAATGTTGGCGTTTAGAAGAACGAGGTGGAGAGAGTCGTCGACTAGTATACCAAGACATGTATCAAGATGTAGTTAATCCTAAAGGATTAGTTACTATTGACTACAACACACTACCAATATGTAATGCTAAGTGCGTGATATGCTCACCAAGATATTCTAGCACCTGGGCAACTGATACCGGTGCGTGGGAAATTAAAGACATTATTAAGAATACCAATGATCATCTTAAAAATATAGATCTATCAGGCATCAAACATGTTTACTTTAACGGTGGTGAACCATTACTAACTGATGAGCATGTTGATATACTGAAACAGGTCAAGGACGCGGACATCACATACAACACCAATGGAAGTTGCTTTCCTAAGGAACATGTGTTAGACTTATGGAGACAGCAAAAAAGTATTACAATATTTTTTAGTATAGACGCCATTGGAGAAAACTTTAATCGGATTAGAGAAAAGTTAGATTGGGAAGAGGTATCAACGAACATATTAAAGTTCAATGAACTGGAATTCGTTAATATTGGGTGCTCTTACACAATTGGTGGACATAATGTTTTTGATTTAGAACCTACTATCAAATGGTTTAGTAAAATAATAGATGTTAAAGAACATTTTCATGTTCATTATGTTAATCCAGGACACGAACTATACTTTAACAACTATAAAGATCAATACAACGAGTTCCGTAACGAATTAGAAAAATTTAAAGACTTTCATTGGTATAACTCAATAGTAACTACGTTAAAATAATTTCCATCAGGCTTGACAAAGCCATTAAATATCCGTATAATTAAACAATCTAGTTATAAGGAACAACAATGGCAGAGCAACCACAAGGACCACAAATACAAATTAATATTGAAAGAATAAGAGGAATGAACGTTCATTTCTGCATTCCGTGCTATGGTGGTATGATCAACGAATCAACATTTATGGGCATGATCAAGTGGGGTAACACAGCCAAGGATCTTGGTATCAGTTGGACAGTTGAAACATTAACCAATGAAAGTTTAATTACCAGAGGCCGTAATACGATGGCCGCAAAGTTCCTTAATAATCCTAACTCAACACATTTGTTCTTCATCGATGCTGATATCGGCTTTGAGCCATGGCATGTTTTAGCAGTGCTTAATCATGACAAAGATGTATGCTGTGGTTTGTATCCAATGAAGACAGTTCCGGTGCAGTGGGTGGTCAATGGCTTTGAAGGTGCCAAGGAAGAGGACAACGGTAACCTATTAGAAGTAACCAAGTCAGGCACGGGATTCATGTGTATCAAGAAACATGTATTTGAGAAATTAAAATCACATCCTGCTGTTAAAAAATATAATAACGACATTGGCCTACCTAAAGAACTTGATGATCACATGTATACATTCTTCGACACTGCCGTCCGTGAGAATAGATACTATTCAGAGGATTGGACATTCTGTGAGAACTGGAGAGATATAGAAGGTGAGATATGGGTGGACAAGCGTGTTCATCTAAGACACACCGGTAACTTTGTGTTCTGTGCAGAGGCAGATATGAACATTAGAAAGAAAATGGAAGGAACAGCACCTCCAATAGTTGAACAAGTTCCACAAAAGTCACAGGGACCTAGGGTATTAGGCAAGAGCAAGAAGAAAAAGTAAGCGATAAATACTTGCATGAAAGCAAGTGAGATAATAAAAGAATACGGAGTAGGTAAGATAACAGCACAGAACGCAACTGCTGACGTCAAGCCAGGTGACGAATTCAAGAACGTCAAGAAACTACAACTGGCATCAAAACATAACAAGAAAAAGAAATGAGAGCAGACGAGTTTACCTTAAAGGCACAACCGGGCACCACTATCTATCTAGACATGGATGGCGTTCTCGCAGACTTCTTTGCCGAGTATGCTAAACTGGCAGGTGTTGAAACCTATAGAGATATTCCGCCAGCTAAGGCAGATCCCATACTAACAAGTTTAGAGGGCACTGACTTCTTTGGCAGACTTCCCAAATTTCCAACAACTGATGCATTGGTAAAGTTAGCAGTTGGATATGCAGGCAGTTACAGCATCTGCTCAAGCCCACTGCGTAACGATTTTGAAAACTCTGAATACTGGAAACGTATTTGGATCAGAGCAAACTTAAACCCAAAGCCACAGGCTATTGAGATAACATCAAACAAGGCACAACATGCTAAACGAGGTAATGTTCCTAACATCTTGATTGATGACAAGGGATCTAACATACAGGCCTGGAGAGCGGCAGGTGGTATTGGCATTAAATATCAAGCAGATGAGGACAGTCTGGATGTTGTTAAACGAGCACTAGCATCAGTCTACTGCGAAATTAAAGACACCTGCGACACTGAGGAACCCACCGAAGAGTCAGCAGACATAACATATGGCATAGACAGCTATCTTGGTTATCCACACAAGATAGGTTGGCCATATTCTAAAAAGAAAAATCTAAAAGTTCCACACGCAAAGTATAAAGACAGGACAAAATAGTGAACGACATCTGGGATTATGTCCGTGTCTATAATCTAATGCCTTATAAGTTTTGTCAAGGCATTATCAATCAATATAGTGATGACGATCAATGGCAAAAGCATTTTTGGTATAGTCACGGTGTTAAATCACAATACGAGGATAAAGAACTAGATGTTCGCTTTTCTACAGCATCAGTAGAACTTAATCCATACATAGATCAAGCAATAACAGAATACTGTGAAGAAACTCCACACTTATACAGAGATCAAATCAAAGAATGGTCATCACCTCGACTTAATAGATACAGTAAAGGAACTATGATGCGTGACCATGTTGATCTAATACGCAGGCATAAGCGTGATGGTGTTCCCGTGTTAAGCATATTAGGTCTACTCAATGACAACTTCGAGGGTGGCGAATTCTATATGCGTGGAGAACAACTCCATCTACAAACGGGAGACATTATCGTGTTTCCATCAACGTATCTATATCCACACGAGGTTAAGGAAATTACCCAGGGCTGTCGTTGGTCATGGGTAGTCTGGGCATACTGATAAATACACGTTATGCGTGTATATGAATTAATAAGAGAGATGTCACATCGTGATGCTGAGAAACTTCTCAAGAAGCATCACTATCATTTAGATAGGACACACGGTAGTCACGATATCTACAAGGACGAGGAAGGTCATACCTTTGCTCTACCACACAAACACCACAGCAAGGATTTGTCAAAGGGTGTTGAACACGCACTTAAAAAAGAAATAACACATGAGAACTTTGCAGATGGTAAAAAGCCAGGACGCAAAGGCCTAGCAAAACGTATGGGTGTTGATTGTAGTAAAAGTGAAACAGAATTAAGAAAGATTGCTAAGTCAAGCACAGGTGAAAAACAACGTATGGCTCACTGGTGTGCTAACATGAAGGGCGGCAAGAAGTGAACCTAGGTGCGTGGACTTTTATAGTTCACAACTGTGTATTTGGTTTATGTATTCCGGATGAAACCGTTCAAGTAGAGATGTTTAAAACTGAAACGGATTGTGTTATTACAGCACAACTGTATGATGAATTGACTAATATAGAAAATGTAATATTAGGGTATCCAGTTTATTACACAGAGTCTGAGTGTTTTAATTGGGTAGAATATTTAAAGAAAGATGAAGTGGCTATACGAAAGTAAGTTTTATCGTTGGTTAGATGCTAAACCAGAACGTTGGGAGTGGTATGGCGTAATATTGTTCATGTCGGCTATAGTTGGCTATGGACTTATAATATGGTGGATGGAGTCGTGAAAAAACCTGATTTTAATGATGTTTGGATTGTTTTCTTAGTATGTTGTCTAGTAATATTTTTTATGCTAGGCTGTGCTAAAATGGAAAATAAGGAAGAAGTTAAAACTTATCCCTTACCAGAAGAAGATCCAATACTAGAAAAACTAATTGAATTAAACATAGTAGAAACTATATGAGAGCAGTAGACTTTGAACCAACAGGCGGTAAGGAACCTCCTCAAATACAACCAGGAGAGTATCCAGGTAAACTAAAAGAATTGCCTGTGAAAGAGCTAGTGCCTGTGCAGACAGTAAGACACGCACATAAAACAATTAAGGCAAATAAACAAGTCAAACAAAACGACTATAAACCGCTTGTAGTAGATAGGAACAATCGCATTGTAAATGGGCATCATAGATATGATGCTCTGAGACAGCAAGGTCATCATACTGCCCAAGTATATAAGTTAGAGCAGGCTATTGAGGAACTGATGTGAAACTACTGATAGCACTATTGTTGTTTACTACTAGTGTGTTTGCACAGGTAAACAATGATGTGTGGCCTTACTTACAGGAGTCAATGTTTGACAATCGTGAGGTGGCAGAAATAGATGTCAATGAATTGGCGATAACTGGTCCAGCAAGAGCATCAAGTGGTGCCCAGGTGCCAGTGACAATCACTGTTGACACTGATAGGTTTGTTAGGTTATACTTGTTAATTGATAACAATCCGTTCCAACATGCGGCCACGTTTGAATTGTCCAAGGCAACACAGACCACTGAGATAAGCACAAGGATTAGAATGGAAGTAGACAGCCATGTCAGAGCAGTGGCAGAAACTGCTGACGGTGAGTTGTTTATGAGCAAGGTTGCCATAAGAGCCAGCGGTGGTTGCTCAGGATACATGGATGTGCATGATCCAGAACTTACCAAAGACCTAGGCAAAATACTGTATAAAAAGAAAGATAACGAACAAGTGACAAGGATCAAGCATCCAATGTTTACTGGCCTACAAAAGGATTTAGATTCTGGCGGATACATTCCAGAGTGGACTGTAAAGACCATAACATGGCGAGATGGTGATGATATAGTGTTAACTGCGACAACATACATATCAATAAGCCAGGATCCATATATTAAATTTAACTATCAAGGCGATGTAAATATACATGTGGTAGATACAAAAGGCAACGAGTTTACAAAATGAGAGCAAGACATTTTATAATAGAATATGATAGAGCCAAAACGTGGAATGTCCACGCTAAAGGTATCATCGACGCACTATTCAAAGACTGGAGTGCCGCGGATGGTATAGGTGATGTCAGAGCAGTTATCAAAGACAAATACGAAAAGCCTTACTACGATGCCATACAGGACCCAGGTGTCATGGCTGAGATCATGGCAATGATTGAACAGGGCGATCCTACAAAGAACAAACAATACAGTCAGTGGTTAGCACGTATGTATTCTAAAAACATTATTCCTCTAGAAGACATACAGAGTAAAATGTTAGATGCCCTAACCAAATACTCTACGCTTAAACTAAGAAAGAAGATCAAACCCCAACACGCTGACATCAATCAAATGAAAAAGCCAGTTGACCTGTTACAGGCCATGGCTGACTATGAGGATGTAGAGGACGCAGTTACAGTAGACAAAGGACAGTCAGCAGAGATATACGCAGACTCATCAATACGTGTTATAGTTCCTAAAGATGAAGCATCAGCCTGCTACTATGGTCGTGGCACACGTTGGTGCACTGCGGCCAGGAACAATAACATGTTCAAGCAGTATCATCAGCGTGGTGACATGTATATTGTCATACCTAAGAATCCTAAACACCAAGGTGAGAAGTATCAACTACACCTACACACTAAACAGTTTATGGATGAGGAAGATAGACCAATTGACTTATATAAATTTGTTCAAGAATATCCAACGATACGCGATGTTTCAGTTATTACTAAATGGGCAAAATATAAACACGTTCCAGCATTAATGAATGACGATGACTACAAAGTGTGGAAAGAAAGTTCACAAAAGAACTTGAAGTTTGCTGGAGTGTCATTAAACAGTGATTTTTATACTCTAAACCTAAATGCACCAGGTGGCAACTTTATCAATGACTGGACCGTAGATAGTTTAATTGAACTAGGTGTTATGAAGAGCCAGGATTGGTCAAACCTTGGTCAGGAAAGTGGATTGGCCTATGCTGTGATAGATAAGAAATCAAATGAATGTGTGGCTGTGGTCGCCATGGACTACACGAGTTCAGATGACTACAGTGATGGTGGCGTGTTTGTGATTGGCAACGACGACTATGAGGACGCAGGTAGTTGGGTGAGAGAAATATCAGCAATTGATCAAATGATAGATGACTTAAAAGAACTAAACCAATATCACTATGACTCAACACACAGCCTAAGACCAGACGAGGAGTTTTTAGAAAAAGAACAACAAACATTAGACAAGTATGGTTATCCAATGTCACACACTGGTTATAGTGGTGGAGAGCCTGAGAGAGCATAATGAGATTTTATGAAATAATTAGAGAAGGTGAGGACGATGCTGGCTGGTATCGTGGCATTAGTCGACAAGAAGCTGACAACATTAGAAAAGGTGGATTACCTAAGCCTAGTGCTGTTCCAATAGCAATGGACAATGAAGTAATGGATCACTTAGGTTACGATGACGACGAAGCGTGGGAACTACAGAAAGAGCTTGAAGGCGAACAAGTTATTAATGTTACTAGTGATGAACAAAACGCAGAAGGTTATGGTGATGAAGTGCTATGGTTTGACCGTAGTATAATAGGATACGATTTAAAGCCCTATGGTATTATAAGCCTAAGTATGTTACAAGGGAACCCAGATAGTTGGGGACTAGTAAAATGAGAGCAAGACATTTTATAATAGAATACGATAGGACCAAGACGGCACAGG
>Ga0222719_10001218_pt1 | contig 25282 bp, 36 predicted proteins | sample C33_34DmetaG_FD_165039 | JGI IMG/M metagenome (GOLD analysis project Ga0222719, IMG submission 165039) | Estuarine water microbial communities from San Francisco Bay, California, United States - C33_34D | ecosystem: Environmental > Aquatic > Marine > Unclassified | place: USA: California...
TACTGCTACATACTTTTATTTTTTAATTACGGAAAGAAGGTCGATTTTATCGGCCTTTTTTTTTGAAAAAAGTTTGTGAAATAGTTGTCTATTCGAAATAAAGATCGTATATTTAGGTATAATAATTAAAAACAAATAAAGGTTATGAAATTAAAAGATTTGAATACAAAATTTACTATTGTTTATAATGGTGAAGACATGAGTGAAAATGAGGTCTATAGAGAAGATCTTTCAAAAAGAGAAAAACAGTTAATTCTAAAGTCAAGTGATGGATATTTCATTTTCGATAATGAAAGTGATTTAGATGAAGTTTTGGAGATGTGTGGAATTTATGGTGAAGAGGATTTCGATAGTGTAAAAGAAGATTTTAGTTTGAGTGAGTTTTTTGAATGGGATGAAGAAGAGTTTAGAAAAACAGAATTCGAAAGTAATATGGTGTGGATGTATAATGATTTTCCAGCCCTTAAAAAATATACTTTAGAATCGTTAAGATATGAATTTGATGCGCAAAATGGTAAATATGATTATGAAGAGTTTGCGGAATTTGTTGAACAATCCAATAAAACTTTATCTAATTTAGTTGCTTGTTCGAAATAAAAATCATATATTTAGGTATAATAATTAAAAATAAAGGTTATGTTAGTAAAAAATGAATCAAAAGTTACTGAAGTTACATTAGAAAACGGAACTGTATTTGCAGTTGGTGATGATTATGGAGATGGAGTTATCTTCAATATTCAGGTCGGTAATGATTTCGAAAACGAGATTAAAGATTGGGATTTTGAAGATTGGGATGATAATGTTGTTCCATCTTCAGAAGTGAAATTGTGTCTTGATATTAGAGATGGAGATGAGGGTTGGTCTGTTTATATGACTGGTGATGGTAAAGATGTTATAGAAGCTTAAAAATGATAAAATATGAATAAAAGTTATGTAAAAGAATATATTGATAGTTCAGTTAAGAAGAGAGATGCTTACTTAACTAAAACTGAAATAGAAAGTTTGATAAACTCGATCTTATTTGATTGGAATGAGATTGGTGATCCGGAATCTGATTTTGAGGAGTTGGTTGATTGGAATGTAGATCAGTTCTGCTCTCATAATAGTTCTTCAGGAGTAGATAAGATTAAAAAGATTGATTTTGTAGATAGGAATAAGTTTATTCCTTATAATAGAGATTGGTTTGATTTATCTTATAAGCCTAAACCTAAATACTTTATGTTGCGTGCTAAAGAGAATGGGTATGATGAGGTATATTATTATCTGGATAAGAAAGAGAATATGAAAGATTATACGAAAAAACTTCTGGAATAAGTTGCTCGTTCGAATCTTTTTTCTTATATTTAGATATAAATAATAATAAAAATAAAGGTTATGTATTTAAAAGTTAATAATAAGTATGCTTCTTTCGATTCCGAATTAGCTAGATCAGAAAAAAACGATTGTGTTGTAAGGTCAGTTGCGTCTGCAGCAGATGTTACTTATAGAACTGCTCATAAATTTTGTAAAGATGTTTTCGGCAGAACAGATAAGAGAGGAACTAATAATGTTAATATTGTTTCTCAAATGTTAATGGCTGAAACTTCCGGAATAGAGTTAGAAGGAAAGAAGTTTGCAGTAAGAGTGTTAGGAAAGAATGAGATAAAGAATAGATATAAGCTTAAAGGAGAAGTAATCTTCAGAAAGAAAACGTTAAAGTCTTTTATAGCATCTCATATGACAGGAACTTATTTAGTAATGAGAGCGGGTCATGCATTAACAGTTAAAGATGGAGAGGTATTTGATTGGAAGTCTAATGGGTTCAAACCAACTACTAAAGTGCAGGCGGCATATGAATTGATTGAGAAAGAGAATAGCGGTCAATTGAGCTTATTTGATTAGTAAAAGGAGGAGGGGGAGAGAATGGGGGGCGCGTTTCTCTCTCTCGACGAAGTCGTCACGCGCGAATTTAACAAAAGTTTTAAAGGTTATGTCAAAAGAAAGAAAGAAGATAGCATTAGAAAGTGAATCTCATTTGCATTTACTTGTTAGTCTTTTCAAAATGGAAGAGATGTTGATGAAGGAGAAGTATGAAAAGTTAGGTAAAGCGTTTGAAGAGCTAATAGAAGAGGTAAGATATTCAGAAGTGATAGAAGAATATACTATAATAGAGTAATGAAAAATAATAACCTCCATCCATACTACAATCGTCCTTCCTTACAAACCTCCTACCAAATAGCCGCAATAAGCATAATATGTCTGGTAATACTGTTAATGGGTTTGATGGTGTCTGAAGTAGTTAATGATTTTACCAACAACTCTAATAATGAAAAGCAAGAAACGATAGGAGAGATAAGCTATTAGAGGTAGATAAAGGGTGAGGGGGTGTGTAATAGTATAAAGCATATCAAGATGGTAGGAAGTATATATAGATATAATCATATAATCATATAAAGATATAAAAATATATTGTATGTATAGAAAGTTAGGTATGGAATGTAGTTGATACCAGAAGAATAAGATAGGGTTGTGTGTGTCTCTTTTATTTTTTTTCTATATAGACCATCCTTTCCTTCCGGCCTTACTTACAAATAGTAATCGCCTTATATAGGCAGATGGGTAAATGTGTAATCAGATCCATATATTTACCTTCCTTTTGTCAATCAAATAGGGGGAGATAAATGGGGGAAGGGTTGGTAGTGTGATATATTCTTCTTATATTTAGGTATAGAAATTACAATAAAGGTTATGAAGTATTCAGATAAAGTAAAGAAAGCCAGTACCATCCTTAAAGCTATTAACGGCCTATCAGAAGATCAATCTATTGATATAGTATATAAAGGAGATACATATAAGGTATCTGTATACAAGACATATAATGATGAGATGTCATATAGTGTCTGGAAAGATTATAGAGGTATGAATGTTAGTAAGGTTGGTAAGACCTCTTTGACTCTTTATACATTTGATATGATGGGACAGAAAACAACCTACCGTCTCTCTCTTTTAGACTGCTCTCTCCTTCCGGAATAAATTTGATGGTGGGGTGGTATCAATTTTATATCATCTTGACCTCACCTTGCCATAACACTGCCGGTATTGTTCCCTAAAGGGCTCGTAAGGGTCTCGGGTGCGCCTTACCTAGGAATATATAGCTGCTAGATTTTCGGTATATAGTAATATATATGTATATATTTATATATTAAAGGAATTGTATATGGCTAATCCTGCCACTAAAACAATCATACACACTATACATACTACGGCTATGGTAAAAGAGGTTGCTTTAGACTTTCTATCATAGTATGGGTGCTCTTCATATGCCTTGGGTGATGGTAAACCGCTATAATGATCCCACTTATTATCATCCATCCACCTCCACTCTTTCTTAAAGTTTAACATAACTCGCATTCAGGTCCATATAACAGCCAGGTCAGCAGCAGTATAACAACACCTACGGTAAATAATACTCTTACCCATTTAGGTTTAGTCTTTAGCTTTTCTCTCATCTCTAAGCCTTTCTCTTTAACTCTCATTTTCTTATATAACCAATCCTCATAACGTCCTATTAGATCGAAGGGTGGCATCTTTAATAGAACTACTAATATTACCAGCCATATCTCTGATTGTCCTACTAAGGCTAGATATAGAGAAGGTATCATAATATACCAGCCTATGTATTTTCTTAAATGTTTAACCATAATATATATTTTTTAGTTTTAAACAGCTATTATCCCATCCATCTTTTTCGGCATAACAACTATTAGGGTATTGTGTTCCGTCAGGAGCAATAACCGGTTGAAATATCTCAATACAAACCACTCCGGGGGAGGTTTCACCTTTTGTACATAATTCTCTATCCTCGGTAGTACATGAGCTAATGTACATTGCTAAGGCTATCAATAAAAACAGTACAAAGTAGTCTAATATCTTCAAAATAAAAGTTTAATCTAAGTCTTTCAGTTTGTCACATCTACCACATCTCTCCAGCCACCCGGCATTTAATGCACCACAACCGCACTCCCATGATTTATCCGTCCATGAGTTAATACCCTCTGTCTCTCCCATAAAGTAAAAAAAGTATAATATAACCAATAACAGTAGACACCAGCCATCTAACGTTAATCTTTCTATTTAACTCTCCTGATACACCCTTTGGCAGGATAATATCTTTTATTATATGGAATATAACCATTATTATGGTAAAGATTACGGCCGATATAACAAAACTTTGACTCATTTCCTTGGATTTGCAACCATTCTAAAGGTACAGGCAGGTTTTCCGTTTATAACCGGCATACCAAATTCGTCGGTTTGGATGGTTTTCACCTTTACCCTCTTATTTTTAAACCTTCCGGTAAGGATAATATCACCTATTTGTACATCTAGCTTGATCATATACTTTAATATAAGAACTTTTTGGTAATAATCCAACAAAACTCGCGGGAAATTTTGCGCGCGATTCCCCCTATAAGGGGGGTTACTATTTATTATAAAATGCGCAAGCTCATCTATACGTTTTGGACAGGAAATAACGAACTAAGTCCTTTAAGAAAATTAGCACTCGTTGGTTTAATAAAAAATTCTCAAACTCCTGTTGTTTTAATCACCCCGAATAATTTAAAAGACTATACCGATAAACCTCTACACAAAGCTTATTCGTATCTATGCCAAACCCATAAAGCGGATTACCTAAGAACTCACTTTATGCATTTTCATGGAGGCGGTTATAGTGATATAAAACAAGCAACCGGTAGTTGGTTACCTTATTTTGATAAATTACAAGCTAGTGATAAATACATATGCGGGTATAAAGAGTTTCCTGAGTTTAGCAAGTGGACTGGTGGTATAATAGGTAACTGTGCGTATATATGTAAGCCTAATACTGAGTTTACTAATGAATGGTATAACTCTATGATAAGTTTATTAGATACGAAATACGATATGCTTAAAAAACATCCTGGTTTACATCCACAACAACCTCATGACCCAGAAGGTTACCCTATTGGCTGGGAAGAAATGCTTGGAGATATATTTCATAAAGTATGTCAAAATCATAAAGCTAAATTGATGGACGAACTTCCTGAAGTAGTAGCTGAAAATTACCGTTAGATATTTATTCTAAAGTAGTAATATGTCAAGAATATGGTTATTTGGTGATAGTTTCACAGCTGATTGTAAAAGATGGTATTTAAAAGCTTCTACTGGTGAGGACTTACCTTGGAGTGATGAACTTTATAAAAGGAGATCTTGGGGAAACGATTTAGGTAAGCTTGTAGGTTGTGAGCCGATAAATAGGGCTAATGCAGGGTGTAGTAATTATATGATATTAGATACCCTTATTAGGGGTTTAGTTGATATTCAAGTTAATGATATAGTTTTTATAGGTACCACTAGAGATAGTAGGTATACGTATTTTTCTGATAAAGCATTTGAATGTATGGAGACTATGAACTGGGGTACTAGATATAGTTTACAAAGAACTGCTGATGTAAATGATGATTTTAATATTGATAATCCTAGTTTTAAAGATATACCTTCAGATAAATTAAATTTACTTATAGATTTTTATACAGATTTTAATGCTGAAGCGGATTCTCATATTGTCATGCATAATAAAGTAATACGAAATAGGATAAATGATATAGCAGATATTATAAGATCTAAATATAATGCTAAATGTTTTGTATGGGATAGTAATTTATGGGAGTTTCCAAGTAAAGATACAGGAGAATTTGATAAAGATATAGCTTGGGGAGGTCATACTATCTTTGAAACTATATATACATGGACTAATAAGGCTGTAGAAGATGGCCATTGGTCTCCTAACGGTGATCTTTTAGCTTGTCATTTCTTTAACTACTGTATAAAAGAGGGTATATTTGATATTACTACAAAAGAACTGTCGTATTGGTACTTATCTCAAGGTAAAGAGTTAAAAAAATCTTTAGAGTATGTGACTTTTAATCCTAATTTAGTAATGAGTTAAGGTATTAAAACTATTTATAGGTATGCAACCAATGGACCCTCATTCTCTGTTTTCTATCTTTGAACAAGGAGATGAACACATATATAAAGAACACGGATTAGAAGATACTCTTCAGAATCCTTATGTGCTTATGGGTATGGTTTTAAGAGGAGTTGAAAATTTCCACCTTATGGATATGTTATACATGAGGCAACAGCCTAAAATGTATAAAAAGGTAAGAAATTTAACAAAATATAAGTATTTTAATAAATTATTTTCGTATCTTAGTAGAATAAATGAATTTGATAATAAGATTATGTACAAAGTCGGTGAATCTTTTGAATCAAATGAAGTTTATAATGCATTAGAAGTGTTGTTAAGATTTTTTGAAGGTATAGAACAGTATGAAAAGTGTGCTATAATAAAAAAATATCAAGATTTATTAAAAAAAGAGGTTTTATCTAATAATGAAGTTTTCTAAACTATATACTTTTGGAGATAGTTTTACAATGGGGAGTGGTATTCGGGAAGATGCAATCGAATCTCATTACCCTTATGGAGGCAAATACACAGATTACGTTTGGTCTAACCTTTTAAGTAAGGATTTAGGTATAGATTTTACTAATTTCGGTGTAGGAGGGTTAAGCAATGAGAATATTCTACAAACTCTTATTTGTCAAATGCAGAATTTTGATAAAGATAGTCTTATAATAGTAGGATTAACCGCTCCTGCTAGATTATCTGGTGTATTTAACTCAGTTGAACAGCATTGGACTGGGTTTACAGTAGTTCCTGACACTTATGATAAGTATATAAAATCAGATGGAGAGAATTTATCCGGTTATCATGAAGTATTATCAAAAGAAGAGCTTGATAGTTTTATGCAGTACTACGGTACTTTGTTTCCAAAGCATGATAACGCACTATGGAACTACTATGCTTTTAATTTTATACAGTTACAGAACTTTTTTTTAAAGCATAATCAAAGGTTTATCATTTGGGATTATACTATATGGGATCAATTTGAAACTATACATAGTTGGTCTAAAAAAGATCTACTTGATCTGCATTGGTCACCAAATGGGTTAAAAGAGTTTTCACTTTTTTTAAAGTACTGTATAGAAGTAGACTTACCTTATGCTAGTTTTGATGAATTAGTATTATGGAGAAAAGGAGAAGGTTCTTCAATAGTAAAAGAATATATAGATTATTACTAGAAAATATTTGCCTACCTAAGTTTTTTTTCGTATCTTTATTTTATAAAAATCAAGGTTATGTTATTTAGTTTAGTTTTAGTAGTGTGTACTTTAGTATTAGTACGTCAAATTGTTACTGTTGCAATGATGTACAAAGCTAATGTAATAGGTACAGTTCCTCATCTTATAGTTTTATTTTTACTTTTACTATTAGGATCTTGTACTAAAGATGATATTTTTCCTCCAATTTGTATAGGTGGAGATTGTAGTGCAGAGTTTTATATTGATTATCCTCAAGATGAAAACGGGTATTATCATATTGATTTAAATTTTGATCAAGAATATTTACCTAAATTTGATATAAAAGTAGGAGCAACAGTTACTCACCCTTATTGGTGGTATAACGATTCACCAGTAGTTGTAGCAGTATTTGAAACAGACTCTTATTGGAGATATGAAAACGATCTTTTACCAGCAGTTCAAGGTAGTAGAGTATACTTTAAACAAGTTACAAGATCTAAAGCTACTACTAAACGTATAGTTGGACCTTTCCCACCAGAAATGATAGGAGATACTATTACGATTTACCCTACAATTATGTGGGATGCAGGTAATGCTTATGAAAAGCAAACTTTTTCTCTAAAATTTATTGTAAAATAGTTGATTCTTTGAAAAAAAATCATTATCTTATTTTATATTATAAAGATATTATAAATAAAGTAATTTAATATAATATATAATTATATAAATATATATAATATAATTAAAAATAATCTAATATGTCATTATCGGCCGAAAAAATACAAGCAAACTACGAAAAGCATCTTAAAATTATAGATACTTACATAGGAGACCGTAAAGATTCCATTAAAGAGATGTTATCTCATATGGAAGAAACTTACGTAATGGCTCCTGCTAGTGGTAAATCTTGGTATCATAATGCATTTGCAGGTGGATACGTCGATCATGTCAATAGAGTAGTGGAATATGCGGTAAAACAGTCCAGGTTATATAAGGAGATGGGTGGTTTTATTGACTACACCGAAGAAGAACTAGTCTTTGCCGCATTATTTCACGATTTAGGTAAGATAGGTGATGGAGATCAACCTAACTATATACCTCAAACCGATAAATGGCGTCAGGATAAACTATCAGAGATGTATACTTTTAATCCAGACTTGGATTTCATGCTAATTCCAGATAGATCACTGTTTATACTACAAAAATTTGGTATAAAAGTTGGACAGAAAGAGTTTTTAGCTATAAGATGTCATGATGGCGTGTTTGATAAAGCTAATGAAGCGTATTTCTTTAGTCATGTTGAGTCTTCAAGACAGAAATCCTCTATTATCTCAGTACTTCACAGTGCAGACTTTCTAGCTTCCAAGGTAGAATACGATATGTGGAAGCAAAACGGTGGTTCATCAACACCAAAAGCAAAGAAAACCGCTGCCTCAACAGGAAGACGTGTAAATTCTTCACAAGGCCTAACAAATATGCTTAAAAACCTATAAAATGTTAATTTATCAAATAATTATTGGAGTTTTAGTTGCCTTTATCATTTTATTACTTTATATTACACGTAATTTACTTATAAAAAATGAAAAATACGAGGACGTTGTACAAGATCAAGTACGATACCTACAAAACATATCAAACACAATACAAGAATCTAGACAACATTTAAATACACTTGACGAACGTGGGGTTTTTCAGTCAGATGACGAAGTTGGAGAGTTTTTTAACCAAATGAAAGAAGTACAGAACGAATTAGATCGTTATATGCTCCCCGAAAATTATGGCAAGGAAGAAAAGCAAAGCTAATTACTTCACAAGCGAGACAGAAGAATATATAAAGAAATATAATACTTCCACTGACCAAGACTACCGAAATCAAATCTTTACCGACCACATATATTACCCTTTCTATAAGTTAGCAGAGAATATTATACATACTTTTAAGTTTTACTATACAGATGTAGAGCAAATAGAGGATCTTAAACATGAAATCGTATCTGTTCTATTAGAAGAAAAGATAATGAAATTTGATCCTGATAATGGTGCTAAAGCATATTCATACTTTGGTACAATAGTTAAAAGATGGCTTATAAACTACAACAATAAGAATTATAAGAAATTAAAGCAGATTGGATCGTTTGATGATATAGAAGATTCTTATGAAACTGATTTAGGATTAGATACTTCTGCTTCTATTACACTTTCTAAATTTATAGACGAGTGGGTAGATACAATGTACGGTAAGATAGATGAGATGTTTACTAAAGATACAGAAATACAGATAGCAGATGCTGTTCTTACTATTTTCCGAACTAGACATGATTTAGAAATATTCAAAAAGAAAGCATTATACATCTACATAAGAGAGATGACAGACTGCGACACACCTCACCTAACAAAAGTAATTTCTAAACTTAAAGAAGACTTTAAGGAAAAATACCAAAAGCTTTATGATTTAGGATTACTATCTAATAATCCTCTGTAACTCTATTTATAATAAACTTTAATTATGAGTTTAGATAAAGAAATATTCAGCGGAAAAACCCTATCTGATCTCTTCGGCGAAATCTACGATAATTCTAAAGAGACTAAAGGCCAGGTAAAAGCCTTGATAGGAGAACTAAAACCCCTTATTGAAAACATTGGGGATGCTACTCTTATTGTCCCTATGATAAAAGAATACATGGAGATAGGAGTAAAGAATGACGAGCATTTAATTAAATTAGCGACGGTAATTCAACGTATAGAGACAGCACAAGCTAAAGGTGAAGGTGGCGATATGTTTGATTTCTCTGAACTTCAAGACCTTTTAGAAGAACAAGAAGAGGTACAAGATCAGATAGAAGAAGTTCAAAAAGAAAACGAACAAGAAGATGGCGTATAATGTAGGACTTGGTACTAGCAGAGGTTCTTTAGGTAAATCTTCCGGTGGTAATAGTTCACCCGAAGTATCTTACGGTAGAGTTGTTGATGTAATACTAGATGCTTTTCATCCAGAATATGAGACTTATGGAAAATCTCAATCTATAAACGGTATACTATATAGACCTATATCAAAACCAAATGACGAATCAGAAACTAACCCTGTAAGGTTTGCATTTCAAGGTCAAGGAAACTTAAAGTTTTTACCTATAAAAAACGAAATAGTAGAACTACATACTGATCCTTCAACACAAGATAGAGATGCTTTACCAGAAGCTTCTAAAATATACTACACAAGAATAATCCCACTATGGAATCACCCACACCATAACGGATACCCAGATACATTACAATCAGGAGAAGGAGATGCGGATTTCGGTCCTGACTTCAAAGAAACAGATAAGGTTAATCCTTTATTAGCATTTCCAGGAGATATATTAGTTGAAGGTAGACATGGTCAATCTATAAGAATGGCTGGTTCTAAAGGAGAAGATAATCCTTGGATTGATAACAGCAATAACGGTTCACCATTAACAATTATTAGAACAGGTCAGATAGATTCACCAGATGGTTCAGAATCTATATTAGAAGACATTAACAAAGATAAATCATCTATATACTTAACCTCTGATCATAAAATAGAGCTAATACAAGCTAATGAAAAAAGAGAAGCTTGGGAAAAAGAACCTGAAAAAGCAGACAAATATAAAGGTGAACAAGTAATCATAAACTCAGGAAGACTATATTTTAACTCTTATAAAGATGGAATATACTTATCCGGTACTACTGGTGTAGGTATAAATGCAGAACAGGTTGGAATAGATGGAGATAAGTATGTTGCTTTAGATGCAAAAAAAGTATATCTAGGTACTTTAGCTTTTAAAGAGAAAGAACCTGTGTTAAAAGGAACTACCTCTACTGATTGGTTAGATGATTTTGCCGGACGATTCGAACAACTAGTAAAAGGTATGGCTACCGCCCCACCTGCACCACCTGCATATGTAGCTAAAATGGTAGCACTTGCAAACTCAATACTACCTCTACTGCCTGTTTTAAGAAAACAGCTTAAATTACTTCATTCGAAAAAAGTATATACTGAATAATGCCATACGTAAATATACCAAATAGTGGACTAGCAGTAGGAATTGCTAAGATAGTAGGTAAACTACAAGGATCTATAGGTTCTAAAATACTCAAAAAGACAAATGAAGTCCAAAATAAATTTAGAACAGTTGGGTGTCCCTCTTTATCTAGCATAAACAGACTGGATAACCAGAAACAACAACTTGAAAGAAATATAAATAATATAGGCAATAGGTTAAGTAGGTTTAGAAGACTACCTAGAAAACTTAGAGCTCCATTAACAGGTTTAAAAGCAGCGTTAAAAATAATTTTAACCCTTCCGATACCCCAATCTGTTCCTCCTGGATTTGGTCTTCCTATCAACATTACAACCAAGTATGCAGATATAATGCACCTTCTAAAAGAACTAATCTCTCAGATAGATGAAATTATACAAAGCCTTGAGGTTGTATTAGAGACCCCAACAAACCAGCTTTCTGGTATAACTCCTATTTTATCAAGACTAGATACTGCAATAACTGCCTGCAAAACAGAAGCAGCTCTTCAATCTGAACTTGATTCAGGAAATATAGATAAAGATTTTTTAAAAAATATAGGTTTAATGGACGAAGAAGAAATTTATATTTTTTCTAATCTAGGTCCTAGACTTGTAGGTAATGTAGATTCGGAAGGTAATAATTTAGAAACATCAACCGGAGTTACTCCTGATACTTTTAAAGACATAAACAGTAAGATAGAGTTTGATAGTAATTATTCACCGTTCGGTGAGCCCGGTAATAAGGTAGGAGAGAGAAGATATTTAGATCCACCTGGTGAATGGTTTATATGGACCGGAACAGCATGGATAAGCGAACTACAGAATAAAGACCTAGTAGATCAATTGAACAGAACAATCAGACAAGGACAAGATGATGACTCAGACAATACAGCAAAAATACTATCAGATGCTTTAGATAAACTTCAAGATAGTAATATTTCTGATAATATAAAAAATAACTTAAACTCTATATTAGATAACTTTAAAAACTTAAACAGTCAGACAAAAGATAACGACAGCAGATTTTACCATACAGGACCAGATGGAACTATATATAAACTAGATATAGTCAATGACCCTAATTCACCCTCTATAGCACCTAGACGCTTTGCAGTTGCAAAAAATGCAGAAGGAGTTGTAGTATTAAAAGGAGGAAAATCTTTTGCATCTGAGGTAGATATACTTCTAGACGAAGTAAAATTTAGAATAGATAATCAACTTCCATAACTAAACTATTTATATATATGAAACTCGATCAACTACGTAAAATTATACGAGAAGAAGTAAGAGCAGCAGTTAAGGAGGAGTTACAAGAAGTAATGAACGAAGCGGTAAAGTACGCTTCTACTCCTACTAAACAAGTTAGCCAAACTTACACACAAGTACCTAAAGGTCAACCTAAAAAATGGTCTACAGGTAAAAGTGCAACTTTAGATGAAATGCTGAATGCAACTAGAGCTGAAATGACACCAGACGATGCTGCAAACATTATGGGTTCATCTGGAGTACAGAAACCAAATTTTGCATCTATGATGTCTACTCAAATGGCAATGGAGAACAATGGTCCAATGCCCGGTATTGATATCACTAAACTAGATTTTGTAGGAAAAGCGAAAGCTGTATTAGATGCAGCAATTAAAAAAGATAAACAGAAAGCAGGGATTTTATAATGCCATTCGAAGTAAAAAAGATAGACCCATTAGATTTACAACCTAGAAAAGCTGTAGGTGTCAACCTACCTTTCTCAGGTAAAGCAGTCTTTAATTCTAATTACCAAACTAAAGATGCAATAAAAACTAATTTGATAAACTACTTTTTAACTTTTAAAGGAGAAAGATATCTCAATCCAACTTTTGGAAATGGACTTCAAAAGTTACTTTTTGATCAATTAACAGAAGATAAGGTGAAAGTTATAGATGCAGAAATTAAAAAAGATTTAGCATTTTATTTCCCAAAAGTTGTACCATCAGAAATCTCTACCGTTGGTGTACCTGACACTAATACAGTGCAGTTCTCACTAAGATACTCGGTAGTAGATACTAATATAGAAGACGAGGTTGTAATAAATTTTGAACAATAATGGCACAGGAACGCGACATAAAGTATATTAACAGAGAGTTTAGCGATTTTAGAAGTCAGTTAATTGAGTTTGCTAAAAACTATTTTCCTGATTCTTACAATGATTTTTCTCCAACATCTCCTGGTATGATGTTTATAGAAATGGCAGCTTACGTTGGTGATATTCTATCTTTTTACCAAGATACTCAACTACAAGAAACATTTCTTCAACATGCACAGAATCCATCAAACTTATACTCTTTAGCGTATATGATGGGTTATAGACCTAGAGTTACTTCAATTGCTGAAGTAGAATTAGAAGTAAGTCAAAGAGTAGCAGCAGCAGGAGTAAACTACCTGCCTAACTATGATCAAGCTATAAGAGTAGCAGAGAATGGAACTATTACCTCTACTGTAGGAGATAACGCACAATTTATAACTACAAACGTAGTAGATTTTAAATTCTCTAGCTCCTACGACCCTACAGATATTAGAGTCTTTAGTTTAGATAACAACAACCCTGCTGAATACTTATTGACTAAAAAAGTAAAAGCATATTCTGGTGAAATAAAAACTACTACTGAAACATATACAACTGCAGAAAGATTTGCAACTATAGAGATAGAAGATACAGATATAATTGGCATATTAGACATTACTGATAGTGATGGAAACAAATGGTATGAAGTACCTTTTCTAGGACAGGATACTATATTTGATTTAGAAACTAATACCTCTTCTGATAACGCAACAGTACCTAACAGACTACTACTTAAAAAAGTACCTAAAAGATTTGTAAGCAGATTTACTTCAAAAGGAGTTCTCCAAATACAATTTGGATCAGGAGTAATTGGACAAGAAGACAATACTTTTCTTCCTAACCCAACCACTATAGACTCAGGCTACAACAGTGCAGAATCTATAGGTAGGTTAGATTATTCTTTCGATCCTTCAAATGTCTTATTTACAAGAACTTATGGATTAGCTCCCTCTAACACAACCCTAACTATTAGGTATTTAACAGGAGGAGGAGTAGGTGCAAATGTACCTTCTAATACAATTACAACTATAGGCACAGTAACTACTACTGCTACAGATAGTACATATTTAAGTACTTTAACATTTAATAATCCTAAACCTGCAGCAGGTGGTAGAGATGGAGATACAGTAGAAGAGTTACGACAAAATTCACTTAAATCATTCGCGGAACAAAAAAGAGCTGTTACTTTACAAGATTATAATATAAGAGCTTTAGGGTTACCCGCTCAATATGGTTCAATAGCAAAAGTATACGTAACTCAAGATAACACCTCTAATGTAGACATTAGTATGCTTAGTAAGAATCCACTAGCACTTAGTCTATATGTATTAGCATATGATGCTGACGGAAAAATTACTACAGCTACTGAGACATTAAAACAAAACCTAAAAACTTATTTATCTGAATATATGATGATTACAGATGCATTAGACATTAAAGATGCATTTGTTGTAAATATAGGAGTTAAGTTTCAAATAGTAACTTTACCTGACTATCCAGCTAGAGACGTATTGCTTCAATGTAATACTAAAGTTCAAGAGTTCTTTAATATTCGCAATTGGAACATTAACCAACCTATTAACTTAGCTAATCTTTATACAGAATTAGATAAAATTAAAGGTGTTCAAACTGTAAAGAATATAGAGATAGTAAATAAAAACGGAGGAAACTACTCAGTTAATGGATACGATGTTAACGGAGCGACTAGAGATAATGTAGTTTATCCTTCTTTTGATCCTTGTATATTCGAAGTAAAATTTCCTAATATAGATATAGAGGGAAGAGTAACAACATTATAATATGGCAGTATATAGAATTTTTCCTGAAAAAGATACCACTATCTGGTCAGAACCTAATATAAGCGGTATATACGGTAATGCCGGTTTAGATGAAATACTTGAAGTAGGAGTTTATAAAGACATAAACTTAGACAGTAGAGTACAGAGATCTCTTATAAAGTTTAGAACTAACGAAATCACCTCTACTTTAGATAGTAAAGTAAGTGGACCTTGGTCTAGTAGTTTACATTTATATTTAGCTAATGCCGGTGAACTACCCCAAGATTACGTAATACATGGATATGCTGTATCTAGTTCTTGGGTTAATGGTACAGGAAAGAGAGATGACCTACCTTTAGATACCACAGGTGTTTCTTGGAAATATAGAGAAGCTCAATCTTTCCCATGGAATACGTTGGGAGGAGATTATATATCAAGCTCATTTGCCTTTGTATCTAAAAGTCTCAAAAGCAGTCATGATTTAGATTTAAATATAACTAATATAGTAAATGAACATTATAGTGGGTCTGTAGATAATAACGGAATTATATTAAAGTTAGCACCGGATTATGAAAATGATACTACATCTTCTATAAATTTAAAATATTTTGGAAGCGATACTAATAGTATTTTTCCTCCATACCTAGAGTTTAAATGGGATGATACAATTTATAGCTCTTCTCTCGCTGAACTATCTACCGATATAGTAACAGTAAATATAAAAAACCATAAAGAAAAATACGCTGATTCTGATTCTGTTAGATTTAGACTTTCAGCTAGACCTAAATACCCTGTAAGAACCTTTACAACATCCTCTATATATTTAACTGAATACAAGTTACCTGCACAATCTTATTGGGGTATTAAAGATGAAAATAGTGGAGAGATGATTGTAGATTTTGATTCTACGTATACAAAAATTAGCGCAGACAATAATAGTAGTTATTTTAATGTATACATGGACTCTCTACAACCAGAAAGATTCTATAGATTATTAGTAAAAACTACTTTAAATGATAGTACTATCGTTATAGACAATAAAAATATTTTTAAGGTTACTAGAAATGGCTAACAGTATTAAAATATCTAAAACTGTATTTAACAAAGATCAGTTTAAAAAAGTCGTAGATACGAACTTTAAAAGCTTTGCTCAACCTATAGCTGTAGATGAAGACCTTACAGTTGAACAGTTTTTTGCAGAATATGAAAACTTATTTTACGAAATACCCTCAACAGGAGACTCTCAATCTCACCAATACTTAGTTGAAAAAAGCTCAGAAGTAGTTGACTTTGAAAAAGATACAGAAGATATTCAACCATTACTAGATGAGATAACTCAACTTAGACAGCAAATATTAGACTATCAACAACAAATAATAGAACTTTCAACTCCTACAATTGGCTAACATAAACTACATAGTAAACCAACTACTACCTTCTGATACACCAGAAGTAGACTTTGTGAATGAGCAAGAAAAGCAGTTGATAGATCAATTTGCTATAAACAGTTCTTTTGATCAAACAAAACATAGAGTACTGTTAAACATATACTCTACAGATAATATACTGTTAGATACGGATACTGATTATACTAACTTTAAACAAGACAATCAAACACCTGTACAAGGAAAAACAGGAGTATCTAACCTAACTATAAACCCCGACCAAGACATATTAACATATGGATACGACACAGGGGATGTAAGATTAAAATATTCTTTTTTTAACAACTTATTTTCTAGTAATAAATTAGGAGGTACGCTGTTTATTACCGAAATATCATCTGATAGAACTGAGATTCGAGCTAAGAGCAATGAACTCAGCCTTATACAATTACAAGAAGCCTCTCAAAATCTAAGAAACAATTTAGAGAGTGAATCATATTTTTCAGAATTTCTTTTAAATTTTGATAATGATATATCTACTACTGGATTAAATATACAATACGAAACTACTTTAGAAGGAGTTGTAGCAATAAAGCTTTATGAACCTTTACCGGATAACTTAAATGTTAACTCAAGCTTTAACATAGAAGAAAAAATAGCTGATTCTGTTACTTTTGAAGTATTAACTACAGTAGAAGAAGATATTATAAAAGTACCTTATTTAAAAGGACCTAATTTTAATTTAGAAATAAACGAAAAAGAAAACACTCCTACAGAGTATTTTAACTATAATGAACTATTTAGCTTTCCAGTTACTAGTTCTTATTACGAACTTAGATCTCTATTTAATGAAAAGAGTGCTCAAATCGCAATAAACCATTCTAAATACTCAGACTTTGTTCATTTTTCGTCTGCTGAAGAGCGTTTAAGAAACTTTAAATATAAGCTAGATTTAATACAGTCATACGAATCTAGTATATCTTCTATAGACACTACCAATAACACAACTGTAGCGATATCCGGTAGTAAAGAATACTATAGAGGTTTAATAGATGGAATAGTTACTAACTTTGATCACTATGATAGGTACCTTTACTATGAAAGTAGTTCAACAGCTTGGCCAAAAACATCAAGTGATAAACCATTTATCAATATAGCATCATCAGAATCGGAGGCTATTAACTGGTTTAATGATCAATTAGTAATTGCTTCTAACTATGACAATACTAACTTTGATATATTAACTAATACTATTCCGACTTATATAAGAGAGGATTCTAATAATGAGCCTTATCTAATGTTTATTCATATGATTGCTCAACATTTTGATAATCTTTGGATATACTTTAAAGCAGTATCTGATAAGTATGATGCTGATAATAGACTAAATTTTGGTATAAGTAAAGATTTAGTTAGAAGTGCTGTAGAATCTTTCGGAGTAAAACTATATAGCTCTAATCAAAATACAGGTAATTTATTTCAAATTTTAAGCGGACAAGCAATACAGTCAGGCTCAGAACTTATTACCTCTCAGTCTATTGCTACATCTGGAAGTTTTGTGAACCTACAGCCAGTTTCTCAAGATAACTATCAGAAAGAAGTATATAAAAGAATATACCATAACTTACCTCATTTAATTAAAACTAAAGGTACTCAAAGAGGTTTGAGAGCTCTTATTAACTGTTTTGGTATACCTTCTGATATCTTATCTATAAAACAATTTGGTGGAGCATATCAAGACTCTCAAAAATACTTAGGTGAACAAACTTATGTCACAGCCTCAATTGATAAGATAAGATTAGATAATACTGGTAGTTTGATATCTGGTAGTACATTATCACCTTATGTTTCAACTACTCATCCTGTTCAAAAGACGAGTGATGACCTACATACGGTAGAGGTTGGGTTTAGTATTGTTGATTTAGTAGACAAATACATTAAAACAAAAGTATCAAGTAGTTTTAATATTGATAACTATATAGGAGACCCTCACCTAAGGTATGAAAAAGATTATGATGAGTTAAACAAACTAGGGGTAGATATAACGTCAAACTCCATTAACTGGGAAGATATTATAGACCTATGGGAAGATGCAGACTGGGATTGGGATGATAGGCTACTATATTATAGAGATCCTTTTTCTTTTATACGACTTGTAAGATTTTTCGATAATTCTATCTTTAGAACTATAAAAGATTTTATTCCTGCTAGATCAAATGTAAATACAGGTGTAATAATAAAATCTCATTACTTACATAGAAATAAAGCAAAACAAGTAATCGTTACTCCTTCTATAGAAAACTATACCGGTTCTATAGAGCTGGTTGAAACAACAGGATCTTCAGCAGGAAGCTACGATACTAAAGCTACTATACCTTATACTACTAATTATACTACTGATATTGTTACCCCTTTAGGTAGTGCACCTAGAAACCTTACAGATGAAAGTCCAATGTTTAACGGTGAACTATCAGGTTCTAACATACGCATATCAGTACACGGGGAGTTAAACGATGAGAATACATTTAAAAAAGCTAATCAACCACAGATTACTTTTAACATAAACATATTTAATATATCAGATCCAATACCAGCATTCTGTACGATTGAATTTACAGGTAGCTATGCAGGAGATATTTACACATTCAGTTCTGTAGGTAACGGAACGGTAGCTATAAGCTACCCTACTACAGTTGCTGCTACGAGCGGTTCATTCGAATATGTAGCTAATTTTAACCAGTATGCCTTTATTACAGCAACAGCAACAGCTACATATTATCCTGGAGGTACATTTGACGGGTGGTATACAGAAGAGGTTGCCGGGACATTGATATCTACTGATTCAACTATATCTATTTATTATAGCGACGAGCAAACATACGGTAATAATTATTACGCAAGATTCTCTTAAAAATGACTGAATTAGAATTTATAAACCTTAACCCAGCATCACTTGCAACCACAGGAACTGCTAATCTTCTTATAAGCAGTAGTGTGTCCGGTTCAGATAATATACCAGAATCTCCGTATACTATAGCTGCTATGACTATACCTAATACTTCATTAAACGAAGTAGAGGTAAGTAAGACTGTTAGAGAGGCATCTTCAATAAAATTTGACTTTGCTTCTGGAATTATTGAAGCTGTAATATCAGCCAGGCAGAAAAAAAGCGGATACTATTTTTTAAGATTTGAACCTATTGTAGTAACTAGCTTGCCTAGTTCTGTAGGCTTTATTAGTGGCAATAGGGTGTATAGGGAATTTGTTTCTAGCTTTATTTTTGAACCTTTCTTTACAGCACCTTTCTTTAATAATGACTACAACCCAGTTATAGGTAACTACGATTTAAATAAACTTAACGCTGTTGCTCAAGTTGTTGATAGGAATAGTGGACAATCTAATCCTTCTAACATCTTATCTCTTATTTCAGGAAGTTCTAAAGTAGCTGAGCTACAAAATTGCTCTTACACGAAAGCAGGTATAATAAACTCTAAATATGTAGGTACAAAACTAAACAGCGGTAGTATAGTAGGAGATGACCCAGCATTAGGATTGAAGGAATTTCAAGGAAGTGTACACTCAATTGATGCAACCAATTCTAGCATAATAGATATACAACTATCAGATAGAGATGTTCAAGATATATACTTTACAGCAAATTTATCTGGTTCACATCCAACTAAAAAATTAGCGGACTTCCCGGAAATAAATGCGTACATATACTCTGAAGAAGGTAACAGATTTGTAAGATCAGTGAATTCAAAATTATTTTCTGTGGATAAGGGTAAAGTTTACTCAACTGATGAATTTGGTAAAGTTATATCAATACAGTAAAACTATAATTAACAATATTTATATTAAACACATTTAAATAAAAATGGGATACTTAGATAACTCGATCGTGACTGTGGATGCGATCTTAACAAAAAAAGGAAGAGAGCTATTAGCTAGAGGGGATGGTTCTTTTAAAATTACTCAATTTGCTCTGGCAGATGATGAGATCGACTACACTTTATATAATCCACTACATCCCTCAGGTTCTGCTTTTTATGGTGAGGCAATTGAAAACATGCCGTTATTAGAAGCCTTTCCAGATGAGACTCAAATAATGAAATATAAACTTACTACTCTACCTAGAGGTACTTCAAAACTACCTATATTAGAGTTAGGATTTGCATCGGTAACACTTAAACAAGGAGCTTCAATAGCAATTACCCCTCAAACGCTAAACTACTTAGGAGCAACTTCTACATTTGAAGCAGGAGGATATACTGCAACGATAGCAGACACTAGAGTATTAAATTCATTTACAGGTGTTGGTATCAACTCAGAGGAAGCAGAAAGATTAAACACTTCTACTACTTTAGGAACAAACGTTTCTAAGACTGTTATAGGTACAACAATAAACTTAACTGCTACCTCAGTAAATACTTTATTTGGAGACAGAACAAGACTACAAACCACAATAACAGTGATTGGTAGAGACTCCGGAGCAAGAATAACGATTCCAGTAACAATTACTAAAACTAACTAATTATGTCATACAAAAGATTTGACCAAGAAGATATAGTTGTAAGTGCTGAATCAATAACAACTCCGTTATGGTCTGAAGACTCAACTGTATTAACAGGATTTTTTACTTCATCTACTCAGATTGGAGGAACATCTGCTGATTATTATTACGATGTATATCAAACTGGCTCTGGCCTTTCTAACTCTAGAGTTCAATTTAGTATAGCCTACGCAGATAAACAAGGATCCGGATCTCTACTATATAATGATAACGTTTCAGGGAAATCCCCTTCCTCTACAATCTACGGACAGTATAGAAACTTAGTGCTAGGTGATGAAGAAGCAGAATTCACTTTCGGGACTAAAACATCTGAACATTTTTATGTACTAGCTATAGATAGAGCAAGATATAAAGAAAAAATACTTCCTGGTACTTTTACTTTGAAACTAGGAATTTCAGGAAGTAATAGAATTGTTAGTTTAACAGATAATAGTTTAGTCACTGCTACAACTAGATTTACAGATTCTGGTAGAGTATATGAACTAGTATCTGGATCTGTAGGTTCAGTAAACACATCAGTTAACACTAACGGATATACTAACGGTTCAGGTTCATACGGAAAATTATTACCTGATGTTGGAGTTATACTACTTAACGGTACTGCTTTAGATTCACCTGCTGTATTAGGCGGAATAGATTTACAGACAAATCGTTCTGCTAATACCGAAGGTAATAATATAAGAAGAATGTATGACTACATTAAATACCCTGCGCATTTTAGATTACAATCAGAAGAAACTATATCTTCAAACTTTATATTTGTAAGAGCAAGAAACGCAGAATTTAACTACTCTACCAACCCTTCTCTTATAACCGGTTCAGGAGAACTGCGACATTCTGTAATGATCAACACACCTCAATCGTTTGCTACTTCTGTAGGATTATATAATGATAATAATGATTTACTTGCAGTAGCTAAATTATCTAGACCCTTATTAAAAGATTTTACAAAAGAAGCTTTAGTAAGAATCAAGTTAGATTACTAATGAATGAGTACTTACAAGAAACTAAATCGTCAAGATGTCTATGTATCTGACTACGTAGCACGTAAGCAGTGGGAAACTACTGAAAGCTTAGTTAATACTAGTATTATTGAGACTTTAAGAGGTTTCTCAGGTTCTACACCAGGTTACCCTTACCCTTCTGATTATAGAAATAATAGATATGAATCACTAGTATACAACAGTATAGATAACCTATACTACTCAGACGGAATTGGTGAAGGACTGTTTTCTGGTTCTAGAGATCTTTCTCTCCAAACATCTTTAACTTTAAGTGGGTCAAGAGATATCAAAAGCGAAGTAGGAGTTATTTCTATTCCTAAAACTTTATTTGGTACTCATATTGAACCAGGTACTTTTAGTTTTAAACCTCTGGTAGAAGCTGTAGACAAATATATAAATGACTCTTATATCTCAGATAGATACTCTGGCGAAAATCAATATATTGAGAATACTCAATACTGGTATAACTCTAATCCTGTTGACTCTACTGATTATTTAGTATCTGAAAGTATATATGTTGATGAATCTTTAGAGCAGTATATAGATATTGATAAAGGACAACAAAGATTAGAAATAATAGACGATGGCAATGGCGCTTTAATATTATCCGGTTCTGAGCTTAACTTTACGGATCCTAGAAAAGTTGTTGGTGATATTATTTATAATCAAGGACAGGTAGTATTTTCTGATGAAACAGTAGCAAGGTACGTAAGTACATATAGTAGACATAAGTTAAGATGGAAATCAAACCAACCTATTTATACATATAATGTACACTGTAAGGTAAAAGACTCAGACCTTAACTTTACTTATAATCCTTCAGCTTTATCAAGCTCAAATGGAGAAGTAGTAAACAATTTAACAGGAAGTCAGTTTACCCCGTATGTAACTACAGTAGGATTATATAATGATGCAAATGAATTGATTGCAGTAGCTAAAACTGGGAGACCGATCCCTAAAACACAAAATACGGATATGACATTTGTCGTAAAAATAGATTTATAATGGCAATAACATTCAGAGCTAATAAAGGACAAGCACTTACCTACTCAGAAATGGATACTAACTTAGGTAACTATTTCTATTCAAGTTCTTTAGAAAGTGCCGGTACTGTCTTGGTTTTACATTACACTTCAAGTATTGAAGTACCAGTTAATAATTCCTCTCATAGAGTTCCTTTACTAAAAGGAGTTCTAAATGGAGGTCCTAGAAGAGTAGCTTATTTTTCTAGTAGTGAAGCTATAACTAGCTCACAAGGATTTATTGTAGATGGTACTAAAGTAGGTATAAATGTAGATGAATCAATAAGCAGTTTATCTTATCAATTACAAGTTTCAGGAAGTGTTCAATGTACTTCTCTATTCCAAACCTCAGATGAAAGACTAAAAACTAATGTAAAATCTATAGACGATGCCCTTACAAAAATAGTCTCTTCTAGAGGAGTTAGTTTTGATAGAGATAATGGAATAAAGGAAGTAGGAGTAATAGCTCAAGAAATAGAAAACACCGTACCAGAAGTTGTATCTAAAGATGAAAATGATTATCTTAGTGTAAACTACAGCGGTTTAGTAGGTGTTCTTATTGAAGCCGTAAAAGAACAACAGGAACTTATCCAAACATTATTCGATAGAGTTCAGAATTTAGAAAATAACCAGTAAAATGGCACTAACGTTTAGAAATACAAAAGGCTCATCACTTACTCATACTGAGTTAGATAATAACTTTAGAGAGTTTTACTACTCTGCCTCATATGACGGTTCCGGGTTATACTTATACAAATCTCAATCTCTAAACAACGAAACAGTTCTACCCTTTCAAGCTCCTGTAGGGTATGATTATTATATTCAAATAAAAAAAGGAGACGCTCCTTCTGGTTCTAATGCGTTATTTACAGGTTCTAACAATTTCAGATTTGATTACAGACAAAGCATACTAGATGTAACTGGTTCACAAAATATTACTGGGAATCTAGTAGTAGGAGGAACTGTTACAGCTGAAGAATTTATAACAGAAAAAGTTGCAACTTCATACGTTTATAAATCTGGTTCTACTAAATTTGGAGATGATACAGGTGATAATCATGCCTTTACAGGTAGTATGGATATAACCGGAAGGTTAGAAATTACTGGACCTACAACACAATCAGGGGATATTTCTATAACAGGTAATACAGTTACAGTAGGTAACTATACAACTACTGGAGATATTTCTTTAACAGGTAATACAGTTACAGTAGGTAACTATACAACTACTGGAGATTATAACTTAACAGGGCAAATAACCCAATCAGGTAATTACAAACTAACAGGTGACTTAGACCATATAGGTACTAAAGTACATACAGGAAATACTAATCACTCTGGTAACACAAACAGAACTGGTAATTTAATTCAAACCGGTACAATTAGTAACACAGGGGATGCAAGTATAACAGGAAGTTTGACTGTTACTGGAAGAGTTACTGCAGAAGAATACCATACCGAATTTGTTTCTTCCTCTATTATTTTTAATTCAGGATCAACCCTATTTGGTGATACTCAAAACGATACACACATATTCACAGGCTCTTTATCAGTAACTAATGGAATTACGGGATCAACAGATTTTAATACATTAGTAAATAGACCAACTTTACTATCATCATCAGCTCAAATAGCTAGTGATATATCCGGATCTGTTAATTCACTTACATCTAGTTTCTTTACGAGTGCTTCAGTCTCTTTAAATACTATTACTTTTACTAAAGGAAATGGATCAACAGCTGACATTCAAATAAATACTGGATCTGGAGGAGCAGGTATAGCAAGTGTATTAGAAGATACAACACCACAGTTAGGAGGTACTTTAGAACTTAACGGTAACAGTATTTCAGGCAGTGGTACGATTGATATAAGTGGTTCGATTGCAACATTAGGCGCAATAACTGCAGGAGGAGATGTAACAGCATTTTTCTCATCTGATGAAAGATTAAAAGATAATGTTACACCTATAGAAGGTGCATTAGAAAAAGTAAATCAAATAGGAGGATATGGATTTGATTGGAATAGTAATTCTGAGCATAGCGGTCACGATGTTGGTGTTATCGCTCAGGAAATCGAAAAAGTGCTGCCAGAAGTAGTAACTACTCGAGATAATGGCTATAAAGCCGTACGTTATGAAAAAATTGTCGCGTTATTGATTCAAGCTGTTAAAGAACAGCAGTTACAAATCGATGAGCTGAAGTCAAAGCTCTAGCGACCAA